>ERZ779843.2428-NODE-2428-length-18000-cov-2.590750_pt1 | contig 18000 bp, 15 predicted proteins | sample MGYA00511560_ERZ779843 | MGnify/ENA primary metagenome ERZ779843 (study PRJEB29588, sample SAMEA2158062) | human gut metagenome | biome: human gut; feature: human-associated habitat; material: faeces | place: Denmark | collected 2008/2010 ... | reverse complement strand
CGCCGGCCTCGTTAAGGCGCGCCTGCATCTGATCCAGCATGCCCTGGGAGAAATCGGCCGCCACCACCTTGTGCCCCGCCTCGCCGAGCGGCACGGCCAAAGCCCCGGTGCCGCAGCCCATGTCGAACACCGTTTCGCCGGGGCGGATGTCCGCGTATCCCAGGAACTTCTCCACGTAGAGGTTCGGGGCGTCCTTGGTGGTGAAGGTGGCGGAGCGCTTGTCCCAGAACGCCGCGTCATCGGCATGGCGACGCACCTTCTGAAGCTCTTTCCACTCCTCGTTCCAATCCGTTGTGGTGAGCAAGGGTGTAAATTCGTCGTGCATGGGGCCTCCAAGCCGTGTCGTCGGTCGTTCAGCCATTATACTTCTTGGGAAACGATTCATGCGCTTCGCAATGCTTTCGACTGGCGGAGAGCTGCAACAAGAGGAGATGCTATGCAGGTAGAGCTTCTGTACCACACGCCCGACCCCGAGCGCGCCATCGCCACGGCGGCACGGCTGTGCTACGCGCCGGTGGGCGCGAGCGGGCTGATGGAGACCATGCCGCCGGAGCGCGTGCAAAGCGTGCTTTCCACCATTATGAAATCGGGCCATTTTTCTACGCTGGAACACGTGAGCTATACCTTTGCGGTTGATGGCGTTTCTCGCGCGCTCACTCACCAGTTGGTTCGCCATCGTCTGGCCAGCTTCAACCAGCAATCTCAGCGTTACGTTAAGTTCGCGGGGGATGTCGAAGTGGTGAAGCCCCCCACGGTTGCCGCCCAGAAAGATACCTCCCGTGTGTTCGATGAGGCTATCGATGCTGTTGTGGATGCGTACCATAAGCTTCTTGATGCTGGTGTTCCCGCCGAAGATGCTCGTTATCTTCTGCCCAATGCCGCAGAAACAAAGATTGTCATTACCATGAACATTCGCGAGTTGCTTCATTTCCTAAGCTTGCGCTGCTGCAACCGCGCTCAATGGGAAATCCGCGAGCTTGCCAATCGCATGCTTGAGCTTGTTCGCCCTACGGCGCCCTATATCTTTATGGATGCTGGCGCTCCCTGTGTTCGTGGAGTGTGCCCCGAAGGTAAAATGACCTGCGGAAACCCCTATCCAAAAGTAGTAAGGGAGTAGCCTTTCCCCATGGGAAGCGATCTGAAACGAGCATTTACCGAAGACGGCCAACGCCGCACCCATATTGGCGGGCAGGCGCTTATCGAAGGCGTGATGATGCGTGGCAAGCTCAACTGGGCTGTTGCCGTGCGTGAGCCTGATGGCCATATGCATTCCGAGGAGCATCCTCTGTCCAAGAAGGGAAAGCGCGCCAAGTGGCTTTCCTGGCCGTTGGTGCGCGGGTGCGTGGCCCTGGTCGATTCATTAGTGCTGGGGTATAAGGCACTTGAGATTGCCGCCAACCATGCGTTTGACGACGAAGACGAACAGGCCGAAACGGTTGCCGAAGAAGTGGCAGCGGGCGGCTTGTGCATCGACGGTGACTTCGACGGTCAAGAATACGATTCCGAGAGTCAAGGTCTCATTGGCAATGGGGGCCCACAAGAATCGGACGGCAGTCGGGCTAGAAGGTGCGAGCCCGAACAAGATCCCCCGTTTTCTTGGAAACATGATTTCGGACGTCCCGACATCATGATCGATGCGCTTGGCGCCCAGCGAACGCTTGAGGTAGTAACCGAACCCAACGAGCAAAGCCCGTATGGTGGCCAGGAAGGGCCGCTTCACGCGTCCGAGGGGCAAGGTGTTCCTGCTCATGCCGCCAACGAGGAAGAAGAGCCGTTTTTCGGGAAAGCGGAAATGGCAATTTCCCTGGTTATGGGCTTGGTTTTAGGAGTGGGCCTGTTTATCTTCCTGCCGGCATTGGCGTCCAATGTGCTGGTTGGCGAATACGAAGCCAACCCCTTTGCCTGGAATATCATCGATGGCTTGATGCGGGTGGCGATATTCGTCTTTTATGTATGGCTGATCGGGCGCATGAAGGATATCAAGCGCATGTTTTCCTATCATGGCGCCGAGCACAAGACCATCCACTGCTACGAACACGGGCTTGAGCTTACACCGGAAAACGCGCGGAGCTTTCCGCGGCTGCATGTTCGGTGCGGTACGGCATTCTTGATCATGGTCATGATCATCGCCATTTTGGTGTACACCATCATTCCCCTCAATTTGCTCATCGAGGGGTGGGGGATCAGCGGGCCTGCCGCATTCGCCCTGCTTATCGTGGTGCGCATTGCGCTTATGCCTTTAATTGCTGGAATTTCATACGAGATTACCGTGAAGTGGGCGGGCAGCCATCCCGAAAATCCCTTGGTGCGTATCGTCTTGTGGCCGGGTATGCAGATGCAGCGCCTAACCACCAACGAGCCCGATGATTCCATGTTGGAATGCGCCATCGAAGCCATGCGCTTGGTTTTGGACCGCGAAAAGGAAGAGCTGCAAAACGCGATGAATTAGCCCTGCGCTTCTTTGATGGGTCTTTCAGCGGGGCTATTCGGATACGTTATCAAGTTTTTCGCTTCGAGCTTCTCAATTCGGGTATGCTGAATCTTGCTACGCAGCAGAGGGGCTCCAGGCGTAGCGGGCGCGGCGCTATCTCGCCGCATAGTAAAGGCCGTGCTTGGAAGGCACCGCCAAGCAAAGGAGCAAATCCCCGCACACGTTAATAAGCAAATCGGGGTTAAACCGTGTGAATAGCGGCTGGGCTTAAGGCTCGGCAGAAAAGGAGGAACCGCGTGAAACTGGTTGTTACCGAGAAGAATGACGCGGCTCAGAAGATCGCAGATTTGTTGGGCGCAACAAAGCCCAAAGCCGACAAAGTATATTCCACTCCCGTATATCGCTTTACCGTTGATGGTGAAGACTGGGTAACCATTGGTCTTCGTGGCCATATTTTGGAACCCGATTTTGCCACAGCGCTGGTGTATAAGAAGCGCGGCGGATGGCGTGGCGTTTCCGCCGATGGCGAAGTTATGGAAGCTGATATTCCCAAAACACTGCCCAGGCCACCTTTTAAAAAGAAGAAACCCTTCACCGAAGACGGTGTGGAGTTGAAGGCTTGGAAGATGGATGCGCTGCCGTATTTGGTGTATTCGCCTATCGAAAAGCGCCCCAAGGAAAAAGATATTATCCGTTCGCTGAAGAACTTGGCGAAGAAAGCCGATTCCATCATCATTGCAACCGACTTCGACCGTGAAGGTGAGCTTATCGGTTCGGATGCGCTTTCATGCATTCAAGAGGTCAACGACACGGCACCTGTTTCTCGTGCGCGCTATTCTGCATTTACCAAGGAAGAGATAACTCACGCCTTCAGCAGCTTAGTGACGCTCGATACCAACTTAGCTAGTGCGGGCGCTTCGCGCCAGGATATCGATCTCATCTGGGGTGCGGTGCTTACGCGTTACCTTACCTTGGTGAAGTTTGCCGGTTACGGCAACGTGCGTTCTTCTGGCCGCGTCCAGACGCCAACCCTGGCGCTTATCGTTGCCCGTGAGCGCGAGCGCTTGGCGTTTGCTCCTGAAGATTACTGGGTAATCAAAGGCTCTTTCGACGAAGACGAAAATGCCTTCATTGCTCCTCATGCAACGGCACGTTTCAAAGCTGAAGCGGAAGCCAATGCGGTAATGGCCCATGTCGAAGGCCAAACCTCGGCGCGTGTTGAGTCCATCACGAAGCGCAAGCGCACCGTGGCACCTCCCGTGCCGTTCAACACTACGAGCCTTATGGCGGCAGCTTCTGCTGAGGGTCTTACCCCTGCACGAACCATGCGTTTGGCGGAAAGCCTGTACATGGATGGCTATATCAGCTACCCCCGTGTAGACAATACGGTGTACCCTTCTTCGCTCGACTTGGCAGACACCGTGAAGAAAATCATGGGCAATCCCGCTTATACCCCCTATTGCAAGCAGCTGCTTTCGGGCGGTCCTCTGCATGCAACACGCGGCAAGAAGGAAACTACCGACCATCCGCCTATTTATCCTACAGCCATGGCAACGCCCGACAACCTTCCTGCGGCGGAGTACAAGCTCTACAACCTTATTGCCCGTAGGTTCCTGGCAACGCTCTCCGATGCCGCCATCGTGGAAGGCACGAAGGTCTCGCTCATTGTGGGTGGCGAAGAGTTTGTGGCTAAGGGCGATGTTTTAGTGAAGCCGGGTTTTCGCGGCATCTATCCTTATGGCCTGAAGAAAGACGAGCAGTTGCCTGCGTTGGAAGAAGGCCAGGAAATAGCCTTCAATGGTGCAACCTGCACAAAAGACCAAACCAAGCCTCCAGCCCGCTATTCGCAGGGTCGCTTGATCCAGGAAATGGAAAAGCTTGGCTTGGGCACGAAATCCACCCGCCATTCCATCATCGAGCGTCTGTATGCGGTGAAGTACGTGCAAAACGACCCTATCGAGCCTAGCCAGCTAGGTATGGCAGTGTGCGATGCTCTCGATAAGTTCGCGCCTCATATCACCCATCCTGAAATGACGGCAGAACTCGAAGAAGAGATGGACAATATCGCCGAAGGCCAGAAAACAAAGACCGAGGTGGTAACCAATTCGCGCAATTTGCTTTCCGAGCAGCTGGCAAGCTTGCTTCCTCATTCTGAAGAAGTGAAGGACGCCCTGGCGGATGCCGTTGCTGCCGATGCCTACGTGGGTCCATGCCCCAAGTGCGGTAAGGATCTGCAGCTGCGCTCTTCGCAGAAAACGCGCTCAATGTTCATCGGCTGTGCTGGTTGGCCCGATTGCGATGTCACCTATCCGCTGCCTAAGGGCAAGATCGAGGCGCTGGAAGAGAAGTGCCCTGTTTGCGGCATGCCTCAGATCAAGGTTACGGCATTCCGCTCCAAGCCGCGCGTTCTGTGCATCGACCCAGAATGTGAAACAAACAAAGAGCCCGATTTGGAAGTGGGCATTTGCCCTACGTGCAAGGAAAAGGGCTTGGAGAAGAAGCTTATTGCGCGTAAGAATCCGCGTACGTTGAAGCGCTTCATCCGCTGCGAGAACTACGATGAATGCGAAACGGGCTATCCGCTTCCGCAGTATGGCAAGCTTACGGCAACGCAGGAAGTATGCGAAAGCTGTGGCGCTCCCATGGTTATCGTTACCACGCAGCGTGGCCCTTGGAAGCTTTGTCCGAACTTCAATTGCCCCGCCAAGGAAGAGGCGGCAAAGAAGAAGGCCGAAAAGGCCGAGGCGAAGAAGGCTGCCAAGAAGCCCGCGGCTAAGAAAAAGACCGCAGCCAAGAAAGCCACCGCAAAGAAAACGGCCGGAAAAAACGAATAGTTCCTGAAAGCGCCCCCTGTGGGCGCTTTCTTTACGCGCCCCCCTTGAGTGCTCAAGGGAGAAAGGTGAGTGGCAAGCATGCAAGAGTAGCTTGTGTTTTTCCATAGAGGAAATAAAGAAAGAGTAAAATAAAAAAATTACGTGCCGTGAGGGCACGTGGCGAATCCAAACCGTTCAGGAGGAATAATGAGCAAGGTCACTATCGTAGGTGCAGGCAATGTTGGCGCAACCGCTGCGCACATCATCGCTTCCAAGAATCTCGCCGACGTCGTTTTGGTGGACGTGGCAGAGGGTCTTCCTCAGGGCAAGGCGCTTGATATGATGCACATGCGTTCGGTGGAAAAGTTCACCGTTAAGGTAACGGGCACTAACGACTATGCGGCAACCACCGATTCCGACATCGTGGTAATCACCGCCGGCATCGCTCGCAAGCCTGGCATGACCCGTGAAGACCTGCTTGGTGTTAACTCCGGCATCATGTCTTCTGTTATCGAGCAGGCAATGGCTGCTTCTCCGAACGCTATCTATATTTGTGTTACCAACCCGCTTGACGTTATGACCTACCTGGCTTTCAAGAAGTCCGGTCTGCCTTCCAACCGTCTTATGGGCATGGGCGGCGTGCTCGATTCCTCCCGTTTGTCTTTTGCGGTATGCGAAAAGCTTGGCTGCGACCCCGCTGATGTTACCGCTTGGGCACTTGGCGCTCACGGTGAGGGCATGGTTTGCTGGCCTCGCTTTACCACCGTCAAGGGCACTCCCATTACCGAGCTTATGAGCGAAGAGGACATCGCCGAGGTTACCAAGCGTTGCACCAAGGGCGGCGCTGAAGTTGTTTCCTTCCTGAAGACGGGCTCTGCTTATTACGCCCCAGGCGCTTCTATCGCCAAGATGGTCGAGGCTATCCTTACCGACTCCAAGGAAGTACTGAGCGTTTGCGCTTACATCGACGGCCAGTACGGTCTGAACGACCTGTACATGAACATCCCCGTACGTTTGGGCAAGGGCGGTGTTGAAGAGATCGTCGAGTTCGACCTTACCCCCGAAGAGCTGGCTGCCCTGCAGGAATCTGCTGCCAGCGTTAAGAAGGGTCTCGAGAATCTTCCCGAGTAAGCAAACGTTCTAAGGTGACTACATGCTAACGGTAACCCCTGGCGATATCGAGGCGGCACTGCTGCCTCTTATCCCGCAGCTGGCCACGCGCGTTCCCGACGATATCTTGTCGGGTTTGGTTGCTGCCCGTGAAACCGAGACTGGAGCCCGTGCCCGCATCGTTTTGGACCAGCTGGTGCAAAATGCTTGCGTTGCTGCAGATGACTGCGTACCTATCTGTCAAGACACGGGTACGGTATGGGTATGCTTGGAAGCCGGCCCTAACGTGCTGGTTCCCGGTAATGTGTTCTCTCGTGTGAACGATGCGGTTGCGAAATCTTACATCGATGCGCGTTTGCGTAAATCGGTGGTAAAAGATGCGCTGTTCGACCGCGGCAACACGCAAGACAATACACCGGCTTTCTGCGAGGTTCATTTTATCGACGAGCCGGGGGTTTGCCGTTTGCATGTGATGCTGAAAGGCGGCGGCTCCGACAATGCCAGCCGTGTGGTTATGCTTACGCCAAGCGCTGGCAAGCAGGGTGTTATCGATACCGTGCTTGCTTGTGTGCGTGAAAAGGCCGCAAATGCCTGTCCGCCTTTGGTGGTGGGCGTAGGCGTGGGCGCTACGTTTGACAAGGTTGGTGGGTTGGCCAAGCGCGCTTTGATGCGCCCGCTTGGTACCGTGAACCCCGATCCCGACGCTGCTGCATTTGAAGCGGAATTGCTTTCCGCAATCAATGCAACGGGAATTGGCGCGGGGGCATTGGGCGGCCAAACCACGGCATTGGGCGTACGGGTTTCGACAGCTCCGTGTCACATTGCTGCACTTCCCGTGGCGGTGAACGTGAGCTGCTCTGCCACCCGTCGCGCTACGGTCGATATTCCTACGCATGTTGTCAAAGTGTCTGAATCGGAAGGGGAATAGTCATGCCGGCTGACCCAATACGCCTTACTCTTCCCTTAAATCCCGAACAGGCAAAAGAATTGCACGCCGGTCAAGCATGCTTGCTTTCCGGTCCTCTTTTCACGCTGCGCGATGCAGGTCATCAGCGTTTGCTTGCCGAAATGGGGGATGGCGAAGAGCTGCCGTATGGCTTAACAGGCCAGACCATTTTCTATGCAGGGCCAACCCCTTCGGCGGCAGGGCGTCCGTTTGGCGCCATCGGCCCCACCACTGCTTCGCGAATGGACTTCGCGGCTCCCCGTCTTATGGATTGCGGACTCGCCGCAACAGTGGGCAAGGGCCATCGCTCCGAAGCGGTTCGCCAAGCCTGCATTGACAATGGCGCGGTGTACTTTGTGGCTGTTGGCGGCGCTGCTGCGTTTCTTGCGAAGTGCATAGAATCGTGTGAAACGTTAGCGTATGATGACTTGGGTACCGAGGCGTTGCGAAAGATCATCGTCTCCGATTTCCCCGTTTTCGTCGGTATCGACACGATGGGCGAAGACATTTACTCTCTCGACTGATAGGAATTTACGAGTGGCCACTGCGCAGGATACTACTGTCGGACCTGGAATTTTCATCACCTTTGAAGGTGGTGATGGCGCCGGTAAAACAACGCATATCACGTTTTTGGCTGAGTGCCTGCGCAAAATGGGGCATGAGGTTCTGTGCTTGCGCGAGCCTGGCGGCACTGCCATTGGTGAAGCGCTGCGCTCGATTGTCCTTAATCCCGAAAATTCAGCTATGTCCGATCAGGCCGAGTTGCTCATCTACGAAGCTGCTCGTGCTCAAATCGTAAAAGAGACTATCATTCCTGCGCTTGCGCGAGGGGCGGTTGTCCTGCTCGACAGGTTCTATGATTCTACGGTTGCCTATCAGGCGTATGGTCGCGGTCTTCCCGTATCGTTTGTGCACCAGGCCAATGTGTTCGCCTGCCAAGGGGTGCATCCCTGTCGCACTATCCTGCTCACCACCGAAGCTCCCGCTGAAGAAGGGCTTGAACGAGCTACCCATCACGGAGATGCCGACAGGCTTGAGCAGGCAGGCGCCGATTTCCATGCACGTGTGAACAGCGCATTTATGCGCATCGCAGCAGAAAACCCCCAGCGCATTCGCGTCGTTTCCTCTGCGGGCTCCAAAGACAAAACGGCTCGAACCATATTCAAGGAGCTTTCTGACATATTCAGCTGGGATGCTTCGAGTCCTGTGTGGCAGCCCGGATTCTTCGAATCTATCCTCGAGCGCAATACCGATAAAAAAGCTCAGATCAACTTAGGTGAGTAGCACGGTGGCTGATGTCTTCGATGGAGTGCTTGGTCAGCCTCGTGTGCGCGAGTTCTTTCGCGCGACGATAGCTTCGGGTAAGCCATGCTTATTTGCTTACGGGACCTGCCGGCTCCAACAAAACATCTGCGGCATACGCTTTCGCCCAGGCGATCCTGTGTGAAAAAAATGGCTGCGGTGAATGCGATGATTGCGCCCGCGTGTTGCGTCGCCGTCATCCCGATGTGCATTATTACGCCCCCGAGGGTGCCCAAGGCTACTTGGTCGAACAGGTCAGGGAAATCGTTTCCGATGTTTCGCTTGCGCCCATTCGTGCAAAAAGCAAGGTGTATATCCTCGATCGCGTCGATCTTTTAGGAACTCAGGCGGCGAATGCTTTTCTGAAGACTCTTGAAGAGCCGGTGCCCGGTGTGGTGTTCATTCTTCTGGGTCGTACCCGCGAAGGCGTGCTTCCCACCATAGTTTCTCGCTGCCAGGTGGTTCCCTTTCGCCATATTCCCGCCCGAGAGGCGGCGGGAATCCTTTCCCAAAAGGTTGGGGTAACCCCTGAGCGTGCCCGTATGGCTATCGAGGCGTGTGATGGCTCCATTACACAGGCTATCTCGTTTGCCAAAAGCAGCGAGCGCACCGAATTCCGCGCTCGCGTGATGGAAGTCCTGGCTGGTTTGTCCGTTGCCGATGCCCGTGATGTGCTTGAGTACGCCGCTGAACTCATCGAACGTGCAAAGGCCCCGCTCGACAACGTGCGAACCGAGCAGAGTGAGGAATTGGCGGAATCTGCTGATTTTCTTACGAAAACAGCCATGCGCCAAATCGAACTGCGCCATAAACGTGCCCTTACCCAGGCAACGCGCACTTCGCTCAGACAGATGACCGCGATTATCCGCTCGTGGCTGCGCGATGTTCTTATGGTGGTTTCAGGCGCTCCTGAGCTGATGGTGAACATCGACCAGCGTTCTGCCGTAGAAGCGGCGGCAGCCAGGGTAAACGTTGAGGGTCTGATGCGAGCATTGCGCGAAGCGTATAAGACCGACGAAGCGCTTAGTTATAATGTTTCTCCAGAAACGTGCTTGGACACGCTTCTGTTCACGATAAGAGAGGTTCTACATGGTTCGGGTAACACCTATTAAGATGCAAGCGGGAACCAAGGTCCTCTGGTTCGACCCGGGCGACATAGACGTTAAGGCAAATGATCACGTAATCGTTAAAACGGAACGCGGAACTGAGTTCGGCACGGCAACGGCCGATATCATGGAGGTCAGCGATGAGCTTATCGCCGATCTGAAATCGCCGTTGAAGCCGGTTATTCGCATTGCGACGGAAGAAGACGTCCAGCGCGCAGACGAATTGGCCCAGCAGGGCGAAGAGGCGCTGGTTGTGTTCAAGGAGTTTGCCGAAGGTGCAAGCGATCAAATGCGTCCCGTTATGGTGGAGTTCCTGTTCGACGGCGACAAGGCGGTGTTCTATTTCGAGGCTGAGGAGCGCGTAGATTTTCGCGACTTGGTGCGCAAGCTCGCCGGTCATTTCCATGTGCGCGTAGACATGCGCCAGATTGGCGTGCGCGATGGGGCTCGTTTGGTGGGTGGCTTGGGCCATTGCGGCCAAGAGCTCTGCTGTAAGCGTTTGGGCGGAGAGTTTTCTCCTGTTTCTATCCGTATGGCAAAGGAGCAGAATCTGTCGCTCAACCCTCAGAAAATATCGGGATGCTGCGGCAGGCTCATGTGCTGCTTGCGCTACGAGTATGAAACCTATAAAGAGGTTAATTCCCGTGCTCCTAAACATGGCGCAAAGGTTGAGGTGCCTGGCGGCGTTGCGCGCGTAACAGAAATCAATGTTCCTTTGGAGCGCGTCACCCTTCAGCTGGAAGACGGCAAATCCATCAAGGTTCCGCTTGCGGAAATGGAATACAACGGCGAAGGAAAGCGTCCCACCGGTGTATCCGAGGAAGTGTTCGAGAAGTATGCTTCTCCCGATCCCCTCGATGTATTCGGCACCACCGCCTTCGAAGTTACTTCGTTCAGCGGTAACGAAAAGCTCGCTGATAACGAATCGCGTAAAGCCCGCAAAAGCGAACGCGAAAAGGAAGACACCCATCGCAAGCCCCGCCGCCGTCGTAGTCGCAGTGGTTCATCGGGTACCGAAGGCCAATCCGCCAACAAGGGCGAAGGCTCTCAGGATCAGAAGAAATCTGCTTCTCAGAAAAAGAACGAGGGTCAGTCGCGCCGTTCGCGCCGTGGCTCAGGCAAGGGAAGCAAGCCCCAGCAGCAGGGCAAGCAGGGTCAGCAGAACCAGCGCGGCGAAGAGCGCAAGAAAAGCAATTCCGACCAGGGTGCAAAGCGTCCCGGCCGTAAATCTTCGGGTGTGCGCAATGCACCTCGAAAGCAACAAGGGGAGCATACGGCCAACGGTTCGAATGCCGGCAAGCAGGGCGAAGTAGCTCATCGCAAGCCCCGCCGCCGTCGCCGTAAGGCTCAGGGGGAAGGCAGCACGAATGAACAACAATGACGACTATGCTCTTTTAACGGACCTGTACCAGATAACCATGGCTCAGGGTTACTGGGCCTGTGGAAAACTTGAGGAAGAGGGATGCTTCCATATCTTCTTCCGCGAACCGCCGTTTAAGGGCGGATACGCTATTGCCAGCGGCATGGATCATATCGCTGAAGTGGTGGAGAACTTCTCGTTCTCCGACGAAAGTGTAGAGTATCTTGCTTCTATCGACGCGCCAGGCGGCGGTAAGCTATTCAATCCTGATTTTCTTGAGTATCTGCGCACGCTCGAGCTTACTGTCGAGATCGACGCCGTACGTGAAGGCACGGTGGTGTTTCCGAATGATCCCATCGTTCGCGTAACCGGCCCTATCGTTCAGTGCCAGCTTCTGGAAACGCAGCTGCTGAACTGCGTTAATTTTGAAACTCTTGCCGCAACTAAGGCGGCGCGCGTTTGTCTTGCCGCTGAAACTCCCGTGGCAGAATTCGGCTTACGCCGCGCCCAGGGCGAATCGGGCGGCATGCGTGCTTCTCGCGCATGCATCGTGGGCGGCTGTGCTTCTACTTCAAACGTGCTTGCTGGTCGTGAGTACGGCTTGCCGGTCTCTGGCACCCATGCACATGCGTGGGTTATGGCGTTTGACGATGAGCTCGAGGCATTTCGCGCATATGCTAAAGAATTTCCCACGAACTGCGTATTGCTCGTAGATACCTACGATGTAGCCCAGGGCATGAAAAATGCCATTACCGTTGGTCTTGAAATGAAAGCGCGCGGCGAGCACCTGGCAGGCATCCGCATCGACTCGGGCGATTTGGCGTGGAATGCTAAGCAAGCTCGTGCCATGCTTGATGAGGTGGGCCTTACCGATACCGGCGTGGTTCTTTCGAACGATTTGGATGAGTTTGCCATCAAGTCTATTCGCGACTCGGGTGCCAAGGTTGCTTCTTGGGGCGTGGGCACTAAGTTGGTTACCGCTTACGATCAGCCAGCGCTTGGCGGCGTATACAAACTGGCGGCAAAGCGCATGAAGGGTGGAGAATGGGAACCCTGTGTCAAAGTTACGGGGCAGAGTTCCAAACAAACTGTTCCCGGAATTCTTGACGTTCGTCGCTATTTCCACGAATCAGGAACTATTGCGGGAGACATGGTTTTTGATGTTCTGTATCCTGTTTCGAGCGAACGCATTGTTGATCCTGCAGACGAGTTGCGCCAAAAAGATCTTTCCGGTCTTCGTTACGAAACGCTCCTTGAGCCGCTTGCCCGTGCGGGCAAGGTTGTGCTCGATGCTGAGGCGCGCGACGCTTTGGTTGCACGAGATCGCTGCCGAGAACAGCTTGCTTTGCTCGACGAAAGCCAGAAGCGCATTGTCAACCCACACTCGTATCCAGTCGGTTTGGAATACTCTCTGTTCTATCGCCGACGCGATTTGGTCTCGCGTCTTTTGGGGCTTTCGTAAAATCCCAATAGCGCTTGATATCGTCTCGTCCTGCAAATCGTCTTTTGATAGGACGATCTGGAAATAGTCAGCAGATGCTTAGCCTAGCTGTGGTAAGGCGGCTGCGCTTTGGCGCGCCGCCTTTGCGAAAGGAGCTGTGCCGAATGATCAAAGTCGTTACCGACTCCGTAGCCTCGTTGCCTAAGGAATTGATCGAAGAAGAAAACATCGAAGTTGTGTCCTTGTTCTTGAACGAAGATGGACACGAGCATGTTGATGCCACGATGGATCTCGATGATTTCTATACGCGCATCTACGACATGGCCGATAACCCTCCAACTTCAAGCCAGCCTTCGCAGAGCACGCTCGAAGAACTGTTCGAATCATTCGCGAAGGCGGGCCATGAGGTCCTGGGTATTTGGATTTCTACGGGTCTTTCCGGCGCCTTCGATGGCGTGTTGCGCGCTGCCCGCTCTGTAGAGTCGCGCAATATCAACTTCAAGTATTGCATGATCGATTCATCGTCCTGTGGCTTTGACGAGGCATTTCCCGTTTTGGAAGGCGCTCGTGCGGTGAGGGAAGGCAAGACGCTTGCCGAGGCCGCCCAGACGGTTCTTGAGGCTATCAAAAGTACGCGTTTTCTGTTCACGCCCGAATCGCTTACCTTCTTGAAGAAGGGCGGCCGTATTGGCGGTGCGGCGGCGCTTTTGGGTAACCTTATCAAGTTGGCGCCAGTTTTGACGGTGGTCGACGGTACGCCTGAGCCTATGGCGAAAGTCCGAACCCGCAAGAAGGCCCTTGTCAAGATCCAGGAAATCTTAGAGCACGATATCGAAACCTGCGGTGGTTTGAAGGACTTGGTGGTGCATTACATCGGAGACAAAGCTCCTGCCGTAGAGTGGGCAAAGGAATTCTTCGAGCCTTTCCTTAAGCGAGAGGTTCGAGTGATTCCTGTTAGTCCGGTTGTTGGGTTGCATGTGGGTCCTGCTGTGGGCATTTCGTATATATGCAATAAGCCCCTTGAAGGCAAGATCACAGGTGATTTGAGCAGCCTTGCCGTGGCCAACTAGTGAAACCCCTGTTGTGAGAGGCAACCGTAATGGATATTAAATGCAACTTAATCATCGATTCATGCTGTGATTTGCCCTACGAGGTGGTAGACCGCGATGGTGTGTATCTGCTTAAGTTCCCTTACATCGATGATGAAGGTGAACATCTCGACGATCTGTATCGTTCGCGTTCGGCCCATGATTTTTATGAATCGATGCGCAATGGCTCTGAGCCTCAAACTGCCCAAATCCCCATGCCCGCACTTCGAGAGGCGTTCGAATGGGCTCATGAGCAGGGAAAACCGGCGGTGTATTTGAGCTTTTCGAGCGGCCTTTCGGGAACGTTCGATACGGCATGCCTTTTTCTCGATCAGGTAAAGCAGGAAATTCCAGACTTGGATGTCCGTATGGTGGATACCAAGCTGGCATCTATCGCCGAGGCGTTCTTGGTGTATGAAGCGTTGCGTCAGCGTGAAAAGGGGCTGACCGCCGATGAGATGGTGGCATGGGCTGAAGAGGCACGTTATTTCGTGGATCGCCAGTTCATGGTGGATGATTTGGAAGCGCTGCGACGGGGTGGCCGTATTCCATCGTCGGTTGCCTATGCGGGCTCTAAGCTTGATGTGAAGCCTCTTTTGGGCATCGATGCCGATGGTAAGCTGGCACTTACGGGTGTTGCTCGCGGTCGCAAAAAGGGTATTCGAGCCCTGCATGAATACTATATGAAACGACGCAGCTCCGATGCTCCTGGCCAGAATGTGGTTATCGGTAATGCTGACTGCCCCAAAGATGCCGAGCGCTTGATGAGTCTCATCTCTAAAGAGGACGACTCGGTTATGTTCTTGGAAACGAGTATTGGCCCGGTTATTGGTAGCCATGTAGGCCCCGGGATGATCGCCATCGTGTTCTGGGGGCAAGATTGCCGCGCAGATATTTCCATGGCCGATCGCATTGCGAACAAGGTCCGCGGAAAGAAACAGTAGCTATCTAAGTCCGCTTTTTTGAAATCTCTACGCATCGTCGGTGGACTGCCTGGGGGGTGCGTGTTCCCGAATTGCCGAATGGGCTATTCGATAACTTGGAAAGGATGTGCATATGGGCACTCAAGATTTGACATTTGCATTTGCAGGCGACGAGCGTGTGGGCGCTGGTGTAAGCGGCTTGCTTGAAGCGGCGGGTTATCCGGCAACCGATATCTCCAATGCCGATGTAGTACTTCCGCGTTGGAAGATCTGTACTACGACACGGAGGGCTTGCTCCGCGGATCCAAGGAAGGCGCCATCTTGGTTGACCTGAGCCCTTCTACCGTTTCGTTTGCTTGCGAGCTTGATGCCGTTGCCTGCGTGAACGGCCATGCGGCTATTGATGCTCCCTTGGTGGTGAGCGACATGGTGTGCGAAGAGGCGTTCGTTAGCCGTGAAAACCTGGGTATTGTTGCTGGCTGTCGTGAAGACGCTGACTACAAAACAGTAAGGCCCCTGCTTGATGCTATCGCTCATCGCGTAATGTGGATGGGCCATGCGGGAGCTGGCCAGAAGGCGAAGGTTGCCCTTACGTTGCAACGTTGTGCGACCTTGGTCGGTGCGGTCGAGGCGCAGGTTGCTCTTGCAAACGTCGGCAGCGACGTAAACGTGATGGTGGAGGATGTTATCGACTTCATGCATGACATGAATAGCATTTCTCCTGCCCAGGAAGCCTTTGCTCAGGCTTTGCTCGATGAAGAGTACGATGCTTCGTTCACTATTGAGCACTTGATGGGGGAAGCAACGGCTGCCCTTGCTTCCTTGGAAGATGAGGAAATGATTCTCCCTCAGGCAGAAGCATGCTATCGCCTTATGGAGCTGCTCGCTTTGGTGGGCGGCATCGACTTGAGCCCTGCTGGCTTGAAGTTGGTATTCGCCGATGAAGAAACCACCAATCGCTACGGACTTGACTGGTCCCGTGCCGAAGGTGCCTTCGAAAGCTGTGATTGCGGCTGCGAAGACGGCGAAGACCACGAGTGCGAATGCGGCCATGATCCTCATGAGGAGCATGAGTGCTGCGGCAAGCACCATCACTAATTTGGTGAGCTTGTGGGCGAATTGGTGAACAGTGCCATTGATTTAAGGGGATCCCGTGCGGGGTCCCCTTATTCTGCGTGCGGTTTATGTCCTCGGCAATGCGGCGTGAATCGCGAAGAGGGAGGGCTCGGTGTTTGCGGGGCATCTGACGTTTTGCGTCTGGGACGTGCGGCTCTGCATTGGTGGGAAGAGCCCTGCTTAGTCGGAGACAAAGGCAGCGGCGCTGTATTCTTCTCGCATTGCCCTCTTCAATGTGTGTACTGCCAAAACAGGGAATTGGTGTCTGGCTCTGGGGTCCAGATAAGCCTGCAGCAGTTTAAGCAAGTGCTGCTCCGTTTGCAGAACGAGGAGCATGCGGCAAATATCAACTTGGTTACGCCAACGCACTATACGCCTAGCATCGCTGCTGCTTTGGGGGAGTTGCGGGATTCGCGAGTGCTTACTATCCCCGTGGTGTACAACACCTCAAGCTTCGATTCACTCGAGGCGCTGAGCCTTATGAGGGGAAAGGTGGATGTGTATCTCGCTGATTTCAAGTATGCGTCTGCTCTTGAGGCAGGAAAGCTTTCCCATGCCCCCCGTTATCCTGAAATAGCATTGGCTGCTATCGAGGAAATGATTGCTCAGGCTCCCGTATGGGAGGAAGACGACGAAGGGTTGCTGCTTAAAGGCGTTATTGTCCGCCATTTGGTTCTTCCCGGTAGGGTCGAGGAATCGAAACGTGCGCTCGCTACACTGCATGATCGCTTTGGTGGCAGTGTTCGGTTGAGTATCATGAGCCAGTACACGCCTTTAGCGTCGGGGCTTGAGCGCTACGGCCTTGCCGGTCGGGTAACCGAAGAAGAGTACGAAGAGGTGCTTGATTATGCGGATTCGCTTGGGGTAGAAGACTATTTTTGGCAGCAGGGCGATGCTGCTCAGGAAAGCTTCGTTCCCGAATTCAATGGTGAAGGTGTGCGGTAGCTGTTCTTGACGTTTGCCGCTCTGATCAACCGCTCAACCTATTTGGTGCGTTTTCCGTGATGATGGCTCAACTTATGGCATAATTGGCAGACGGTTTGCCGGCATGGCGCAACGGTAGCGCAACTGATTTGTAATCAGTGGGTTGCGGGTTCGATTCCTGTTGCCGGCACCATTAAAAATGCAGGTCGCCGAGCTTTTTGCTCGGTGGCCTTTTTCGTTTTATGGGCTCATTTTGCCCCGTGGGTGCTATTTGGGTGCTAAGCGCCGCCCATGAACCCTTCGTTCTCTGATCATTGCAGCCGCTTTAGGACTCTAACTGGCAAGAATCGCGTTGTATGCATTCTCTTTTTGCTGAATGCATTCAGATTGCTGCTTTCCTGGCAAAACCCGTTCGAAATGTATGCGTTTCGGCTTAACGATGGCAAGATTTTTGCTCCATGCATGCATTTTCAGATGCAATTAGGGAATTCGGAATACATAGCGTAAGAATCTTGCCGGCAAAGGCTCTATTTCACGTCGGGAGCCTCGAAATCATGCATGCTGTACGATTCTTGCCATGGGGGATTAGTTCCTGAAGTCCGTGCACGGTATGTGCCGTTGCGATCTCTCTTGAGTATCGGGTGAAACATGAGTATCAGGTGAGCATGAGCGTTAGACGAAACGTGGCCATCAGGTGAACATGGGCGTCGAGTGAAACATGGGCATCGTGCTGGTATGAGTGCCAGTCGAAACGCGAGCACTAGGCGAAATGGGATACTGGGCTAAACGGACGCCAGGCGAAATATGAGCACCAGGCGAGCATGGACGCCGGGTGGGAATGAGTGCCAGTCGAAACGCGAGCACCGGTCGAAATGTTGGCTGGCGTCGGGTTCATCTATGGATAAGCCCCCCCCTTTTTTTCGGATGGCTTGTTGGGCTCTATAAGTCCAGGTTGTTGCGGGGTTGCCCAAACCGCCTCTTTGGAATTATAGCCGTAGAAAAGGATGTGAGCCGTTTCGTCCCTCGTTGTTCGGGAGGCGGAAGGCGGTTTGAAGGCTGATGTCGAGTGCATTTGGCGTTGCTCAGGCTCTATTGCTTATTTGTGATTGCTTTCGCATCTATTTAAGGTTCGGCCGATAAGATTTCCCCATGGTGCTTTTTATCGGACATTCAAGTGCAATCAGGTTGCTTCGCTCGCTCGAGGATTTCGACGACATTCGGTCTGCGCGGGCTATGCCGTCTCTCAAGGATGTTCCGACGCTGCCGAAATCGTTCAGAGAAAGTTCATCTCTAGCAACGCTCCCTCGTCCGCTGGAGGTCGTTGTCTTATCGGGAAAAACAAGAAGTCAATCCAAGCGGTTTCACAACAATATTTGGAAACTTCCCGATAGGGCACCTTGCTTTCTCTCCTTTGAAAGCGGGGTATATTTAAGCAATCCT
>ERZ779843.2401-NODE-2401-length-18164-cov-9.932465_pt1 | contig 18164 bp, 9 predicted proteins | sample MGYA00511560_ERZ779843 | MGnify/ENA primary metagenome ERZ779843 (study PRJEB29588, sample SAMEA2158062) | human gut metagenome | biome: human gut; feature: human-associated habitat; material: faeces | place: Denmark | collected 2008/2010 ... | reverse complement strand
AGGCGCGGTTCCTTGCGGCTGGCCTGGGCCAGCGCCACAATGTAACGGTACATCAGCTCATGCACAAATACCGTGCTGACCTCCTGCTGCATGGCAAGCAGATCCGCCTGACCGGCAACGGGGCGCACACGGTCCAGCAGGCGGCCTTTGCTCTGCCCGGCCAAAATTGCCAGCTCCGCTTCCTCATCGGGGTAGCCCATTACGGCGCAGACCATGAAACGGTCCAGCTGAGACTGCGGCAGCATCTGCGTGCCGGCGGCGCCGATGGGGTTCTGGGTTGCAATTACGGTAAAGGGTGCGGGCACCGGGCGGGTAACGCCGTCCACCGTCACCGTGCCTTCTTCCATCACTTCCAACAAAGCCGACTGCGTGCGGGAGGAGGTACGGTTGATCTCATCGCCCAAAAACAGGTTGCACATCACCGCACCGGCGTGGTACACAAACTTGCCGGTCTCTTTCTGGTAAACGGAAAATCCCACCAAATCGGACGGCAGAACATCCGGCGTAAACTGCACGCGGCTTTCTTTCAGGTCCAGCGCGCGGGCAAAGGCCAGCGCCAGCGTGGTTTTGCCCACGCCGGGAATATCCTCAATCAGCACATGGCCGCCCGCCAGCATGGCCATCCAGATGGTGTTTACCGTTTGCTGTTTGCCCTGCACGGCCTTGTTTACTTCGGCCGTAACGGCGGCGGCCTGCTGTGTGTACTGCATGGTTAATCCTCCCGGTGTTTTTTCCATATCACCATAATGCCAACGGCGGCGGCAATAACCACCAGCCCGGCCCACAGTGCGTTGTTTTCCAGCCAGATCATGGTATTGGAGATCGCGCTCCCCTCGGATTCCGCGCTGCCCTCCCCCGGCAATGGGGTCAGGGCCTGGGGGGCCACTTCGGCAATGGAGCTGCCGCCGGCATCCTCCACGGTCACCTGGCGCGGCGTTTCGTCCCAGGTAGCGGCGCTTTCCTGCAAATCCTCCTCTTTGGTGGTGTCCGCAGCGGCGGTGTCGTGCTCCGCAATTACCAGGTAGCGCTGGCTGTTGCGGGTGTAGGGGTGGCAGGTGGAAAGGGTCAGCAGGTCCCGCCCCGGCTGGATCAGCACGGCGTTGATATCGCTGGGGTCAATAATTTTCAGCTCGCTCACGCGGTAAATCAGCGTTTCCCACGGGGTGGTCAGCTGGATCTTGTCCCCCACCTGGATCTGCTGCACGTTGCGCAGCATTTCCGCGCCATAATAGCCGCGGTGGGCGGCAATCACGGTGTTGGTGTTTTCGCCGCCCAACGGCATCGAGGTCTGGCCCAGCAGCGCCGCGCCTTTGGCCAGGTTTTCGCGGCTGGCGCCCAGGTAAACGGGCAGCTCCAGGTTCAGGCGCGGAATCCACAGCACAGCCAGCACATCATCGTCATAGCCATAGGCAGCAAGGTCCAGCGGGGCTTCCTCGTAGGCGAACGGGTCGGTCAGGCCGCTTTGGCCCCCGGCGTAAATTTCCGCGTTATAGTCCTGCATCGCGGCGTACAGTTCAGGGTAGGCGCGTTCCGGCTCCGGGGGTTCGGCTGTGGTTTCCTCCGCCGCGGGGGCGGTGGGCTGGGCTTCGGCGCGGGCTGCAAACTGCGCAGCGGTTTTGGCGTTGCGGGTGCTGGTCCACCACTGGGCAGCGGTGGGCTGTATCAACAGCGCCAGCCCCAGCAAAATGGCCAGCCAGGCCAGAATTTTAGCAATCAGCCGTCCCATTTAGTCATCCTCCTCGCGCTTTTTGCAGCGGTGCAGCAGCAAAAGCAGCAGCAGCGCTTCGCCGCCGATCACAATGCTGCCCGTTACCGCGATCCACGGCCAGGCATCCACCACGCGCTTGACCACCGTTCCGGTGCGCAGCGCCTGATACTGCACGGCCTGCGGGGTGTTGGTTTCTTCCTCTCCATTATAAGGGATGCGGGTGCCGCGCACAAGCATGCGGTGGGTGTTGATGGCATACGGCGTGCAGGTAACAAGGGTGCAGTAATCCTGCCCCGCGGTGATTTCCAGATCCTCGGTGTGCTCCGGTTCCACCACTTTGATTTGATCCACCTGGTACGCCAGCGTTTCATCCAGAATATGCAGGTAGAAACAGTCGCCCTCTTCCAGCTTGTCCAGGTCGGTGAACAGCACGGCTTCGGGCAGGCCGCGGTGGCCGGTCAGCACGCTGTGGGTGCTTTCACCGCCAAGGGGGTAGCTGGAGCCTTCCAGATGGCCAACGCCCTTTTGCAGCACATCATCGCTGGTGCCTTCGTAAATAGGCAGGTTGACGTCAATTTTCGGGATGGTGATATACCCCAGGCTTTCGCCCACATCCACAAGGTCCACATAGCTGGTGCCGGTGTCCTCCGCTTCGCCTGCGGCATCGCGCTCCACGGCGCTGTCCAGCTGCTGGTTATAGCGGCGGGCGGCCTCTTTGGCGGCGTCCAGTTTTTCGGTATCCATGCTTTTTACGGTATCATCGTAATTTTGGATCGCTTCGCTGGCGTGGCGCTGCGCCACCGCGTTGCTGATAACCGGGTACGATGCCACCCCAATGCCGGACAGGATCATCAAGGCCGCAAAGCCGACTTTTAGTTTTGTTGTGGTATCCATAGCGTCACCGCGAACCTTTCCGTGAGAGGGTTGAAGTTGGGAACTGATGCAATTAGAAATTAGAAATTAGGAATTGGAAGTAGGCAAAAGAATAAATAATAAAGAATAATGAATAATTGTGGTGGACCGCGGCGCATTGCGCCGCTCAGGAGATATTGGGTTGGGGGTGGTTTTTAGGGTAGTGAATAACAATAAAATAATCTGTAGGGCCTTACGGCGTTGCACACCACAAAATTGTAATAAACCTCGCCCTGCATGTAGGGGGCGGCGTCCCCGACGCCCCGTTTGACGGGCCTAATAATTGCCGCCCATCCACCCCGCGCCGCAAACGTTGCAAATCATTTGTAGGGGCCGATGCTCGCCATCGGCCCGTTGACGGGCCTTGCCCTATTTATTTTTAGGTTCTGCACGGGGAACCACCCCTCAGGCCGCTCCGCGTCCAGCGCAAACAGCGCCCCGTCCCCTCTGTCGCTCCGCGACATCTCCCCGCCCCGCGGGGAGTCACCCCTCAAGGGGCGCCAATATCTTACCTTATGTTTGCGGTGGCTCCCCTTTGAGGGGAGCTGTCTGCAACGCAGACTGAGGGGTGGTTCCTCGCCACAAACCTAACGGCCGTGGGGTGGTTCCCCGCCACAAACCTAACCCGTAGGGTGGTTCCCCACGCAGGGCCTAAAAATCAACCGAACAACGGCCATGTACACCCAAAAAAAATTATTCCCCAATAACCCACCATAGGGGGAGGGCCAAACCCGGCCCTCCCCCTGTGTATGATGGATTATCCCTCTATACCCTATTGGTGAATTGTAACATTGTTTTGCCTTGCGGCGGGCGCATCAGGCGCGGTTCTTCTTTTTCAGGCTCAGCAGCACACCAACACCGGCCACAACCAGCAGCACACCAATGCCGCTGAACAGCAGGGTGCCGAAACCACCGGTGGTGGGCAGGTCAAAGCCCTTGCGGTTGACAACGGTAACTGTATACTCCGTTTTACCACCTTCATCGCCACCGCTAAAAGTAGTGTTTTTCTTATCAACCGTATGCTTCAGCATGTTGCCGTTCTCATCATAAATGTACGTATCATTCCATTCCGTCTTTGCCTGAATGCTCAAGGTAACTTTGACAGGAGCTTTCAGCAGGTTATAACCAGAGGCAGTCTTGGTTTCAACCAGGTAATACTCACCGTTTGCCAGGCCGCCCTGTTCCACATAGCCATCCTTATTAGTTTTCAGCGGCGCTTCATTGACCTTGGTCCACTTTTCATTGGGATCCAGGCCCAAGGCTTTTGCAGCAGCGCCAGTTACAGTGCCGTTCTCATCTTTTTTGTACAGGTCAAACTCTACGTTCTCAAGTCCCTTTTGGGTATCGTCTGCAATTTTATGCACTTTTACTTTGAAAGTGTAAACAAAGGTACTATCATGGATTTCTTTCTTTTCACTTTCCGTCGGGTTGCCGTCGCTGTCTACACCAATGTTGTTGCTATAAACAAGAGAAACGTCATTCCGGTTGCCTGCACCCGTCTGGTCAGCAGTGTTCAGCAAAGTTGCACTGTAGTTGATAATAATCTTTTTGCCGGCATATAGTCCCATTTTGACAGGCTTAAATGTAATTTTAAATCCATTGCCCTCGGCAGCGATGGTATATACGCTCGTATCCACATCAGCACCATCGCATGTCAATTTCGCATCATTATTATACTTCAAATTATTGGGCGCATCGCTTACGGTAAAGGTCGTCAGCTTGATAATGTTCTCCGGAACCGTTACCGTGATCTGGTAAGGAACCTTGTCGCCAACGCTGTAGTTTGCTTCGGTCTTGGGAGAATCGTTTTTATCAATTACATTCTTTTCAACATCCGGCCTGTCATTGGTAACATAAAAAGTAACCGCTGCCTGGGGTTCTCCGTCCTTGTATTTGATTTTGCCTTCTTTGGTTACTTCGAATTCAATTGGGGTCTGGTCAATAATGTAGGTGTTATTTCCATCAATCGACTGCTCGATAAAGCGGTACTTGCCCTGAGACAGGCCGCTTACGGAAATTTCACCTTCATTATTGGTTTTCAGATTGAAAGTAGTGCCATCCTTATCACTGGCTGTTACAGGGTTCCACTTATTGGCAGTCTCATCCCACTTTTCCAGCGTAAAGTTTACACCACTGAGTGTGCCGACCGTATCAGAGCCAACACGTCCGTATTTAACAATCTTCACTTCGCCATAAGTTGTACCGTTTTTCGGATAAACATGGATATCGTACAACCACTCATTGGGGTTGTTTACTCTTGTCATAGGAACCGATACCAGGAACGGCTTCACCGGGCTTGTAACCTTATCCGGGGTACCAGTTTCAACAACTACATACAAACCAAGCTGGAGATTGGGAAACTCGGCAATGCCGTCCTCGCCAGTCGTTGCTGTAGCGACCGCAGTGGAATAGCTCTCATTAGATTTAATCGCATCCTTGGTGTCGTTCAGGTATGTATCGACTGTAACCTTTGTTTGGCCATCCGTACCGTCATAGTAATTCCGGAGCGCGGCACGGTCCATAACCTTATAAATGCTGAACGTTGCACCTTCCAATGGTGTAGCACCATCGGGGAGGTTACTTACATCGTTCTCTTCACCAGTGCCGTCCGGCTTTACCTGGCCATTGTACTCATACTTATGAATCGTAATGGAACCGGTATCCTGCGTCCAAACATCCTGTGGTGGTGTTGTCGCCGGTGTTTCACCGTTGTCCGCTGCCATTGCTGGCATAGCGCACAGGCTGAGGGCCAGAGCGGCGCTCAACAGGCCTGTGAGAAAACGTTTTGCTTTTTTCATTTCAGTACCTCTTCTCTTAAAAAAAATCATCATCGGATGGGCGGCGGGGCCGCCCGGCTTAAGGGTTCTGCATCAGCACGGCGTGCAGTGCGGGGCGCTGCAGCGGGGAAACGCTGCCGCGCCGCCCGCACTGTGCCGTGAAGAAAAAAGGAGGAAAAACTGGGCCGCTTGCCTACTTGGCTTAAGGCTGCGCCCTGCCGTAAACGGGCGCGCACGGGCGGGCAGGCCCTGCATCCTGGGGGTTGCTGGGTTTCCGGGGGATGGTTAATGTCGCCGGCCCCCTTTCCTGTTGTAGCGGAATGTGAATATCAACAGCCCTGCCACCGCCAGCGGCATGCCGATCAGCAGCCACAGGCTTGGCGCGTCTGCACCCGTGTGGGGCAGCTCAGGCGTTTTACGGTTCAGAACGGTAAGGGTCATGGTGTAGGTGTTGTCGGACTTCGTAAGCTCTTTGTCCGGAATTAACTGCTCATCAATATAACACTTGCCGCCTTGGGTAAATTGGATCTTAATTGGCTGTGCCAACAGGTTGTACCCCGGATGTGCCTTGGTTTCCGTCAGGCGGTATGTACCGGGTTCCAGATTTTTGAACACACCGGTGATTTTGCCGGTGCCGTCCGTTTTGGCGGTAATGGAACCTTTGTTTGTGCTATTGAATTCATAGGTAGTCTCTACCTGCGTTTTTCCTTCGGTTGTTGTTTCGACCAGCTTTTCCAGTTTGAACTCAACATCACTCAAGAGCACATCTTGGCCCTCATTATTGGGTTCCGCGTCCTTCTTGATGATATCCAGTACAAACTTCGGGTTCTGCAGCGTGTTGGTCAGCTCAATCTTGCCGCTGCCGCCGGTGATGGTTCCACCGTTTACTTTGGCTGGCGTTGTAGTTGCGCCGGTTTCGCTGTTCGTTTCGCTGTTTGCTGTTGCTTCAGCCTTTACAACATACGTTTTGCCGTCAATCGTAATGGTTCCGTCTTCCGCTGCCTGTTTAAATTCGCCCTTTTCTACCGTACCTTCCACAATGCGGTAAATATAGTTATTATTCGCACTGCCGCCAACCGGGTACTGATCCAGGTTGTTAAAGGGATACAGCCAGCCGTTATCTGTATGGCGAACCGTAACATATTTGCTGCCCGAGGTCGGGTAGTCAACAACCTCCCATTTGGCATCCGCAGCACTGTTTTTGCGCTGGAGCTGGATGTAAATCTCGTTCGGCTGGTTCGTTGTACCAAGGACCGTATCATTTGCATCTTTCCAGAGCTTATCGAACTCAATGTTGATCAGTTTGCGCTTGGTGTTGGTAAAGATTGCGGTAACTTCCAGATCGTTCGGATCGTTCGGATTGTCCGGATTTTTGCTCGCCACAATCTCGCCTTCCACCATGGTGTTGTAGATCACTTGGGCGGATTGACCTTTCGGAACAGTTACGCTTTGCAGTCTGGAATCATCGGTTTTGACTTCCTCGATGGTATAGCGGGTGCCAACGGGGATGCCGGTGATGGTTCCGGTGCTTTCGCCCTTGCCCATATCAATCGTAACGGTTCTTTCGATGGGCTTTTCTTCCAGACCCTCACCGCCAACATCATTAAAGGTAACTTTGAAGGTGTAGGTTCCGGTCAAGGTTTCGCCCTCTGCGGCCTTCTTTTGGATTTTCAGCCCGCCGGTTTTGACGGTGTTGACGTATTTTACCTTTAGCTTTGTCAGCGTGGAGCTTGTTTCGTCCGGGTCCTTATAGGAGCGGAAGACGATGGTGTCGGCGGAGGGTTTGTTTTCGTTATACTTGTTGCCCTCCTGCTCTTTATCTGCTCCCTTCTTTTCCGTTCGGCCATCATTGGGGCTGCTTCCCGTCTGCCCGTCTAACGAAGGTATTGTACTAGGAAGAGTTACGCTGTTACCTTCTTTCATCGACTCAACCACATGCCCGTTCTCGCACACCGTCCATGTGGTGTCGTACAGGTTTTGGTTCAGTTCCTCTTTGAGCGAAATGTAGCTGCCGCGGCGGAACTGGTCGCTGAAGGTAACGGTTTCTCCATCTTCCAGAACAAAGCGTCCGTCCTCGTCCACCAACTGGGTGTCGCTGTCCTCGGTGGAGGTGTACTGTGCGTTTATGGCGTTTTCCAAATTACCGCTTTTGGCGGAGCCGTAATCCGGGATTTCCTTCTGATCGGTTGTAAAGCCGGTCATCGTACTTGGCACCGCTTTGGGAATGAAGGTAAAGTTCCTGAAATAGATGTGGCGGCTATAGTTATCGCCCACGCGGATGGTTTTGACGTAGTTGTTAAAATCGTCCTGCTTTTTCATCTTGTTCAGGTCCAGCTTTACGGTGACCCATTTGCCTGTCACCAGTTCGACCGAGCCATACGTTGTGCCGTTAATGCCTGTTGTGCCAAGGCTGCCTTTTTGGACGTTGTTTTCATCCAGCAGTTCCAGATACAGGTTGTTGAGGGAAAGGTCACCTCCATGATCCTTTGGATCAACGTAAACCTGGAACGTAAGGAAGCGCTCGTCTTTGATATCGATGGGGTTTTTCAGCGTCAGGATGCCATAACGTTTCTTACGCGCTGCACTGACGGGTTCCGTATCCGTATAGCGTGCGTACCAGTGAAGGACCTTTTCGCCTTCAGGCCCGGAACCTTGCTCGGGGTTTGTATCCAACTTGAAAATGTACTCACCTTCGGTTGAATTGGTTGCGGGTTTAATCTCGTCACAATCCGCAGTCAAATTCACCTCTTTGGTACCGCTTGTATCCGAGCCAGCGGCCTCTTTTTCTCCATAATGGGTTGCCTGGTTCTGGATGGTGAAGTTGAAGATTTTCTGGTCTTTAAAGCAGTTTTTGAAGTCATCATCAGTAACGTTGGTCAGATCGACTTCTTTTTGAACCTGCAGCTCGTTATTATCCGGGAAGTTGAACGCCACCGCCATGTTGGATTCCCACATACCACGTTCCATGTAGTACATGGTAAGGGTGTGCTTGCCGGTGGAAAGATTAGGGATGGAGACACTTGCGTTTTTATAATACTTTTCGGTTGTTCCTAAGTAAGTAATGCTTGTCTCCGTTTCATGCTTGTTTTCATCACAATCTTCAGCGCCATAATTATCTGTCTTGCTGTTCTTGACCCGGCTGACATAGGAAGTTACGGTGTTTTTCTTATTATCGCGCTGGTCAAATTCCAACACACCAGAAACTCTGGCATGAGCACCGCCAATATCCAGGACAAGCTGATTGTCAATGAAAACCCACACATCATCATCACCAGAGAAGTAAAAACGAATTGGAATTTCATTATTGTAGTCGTCCTTAACTGTTCCGGTACTGGTTAGGGTAAACGGAATTTCAAGTTTTGCACCGTAACCGTAATTGTACCTGACTGCGCTCTTACTGGTTGTGGTTTCATTGAACGGGAAAAAGCCGTATGGCGTTGAAACTTTATTTGGATCACTTGCACTGTCCACGTTGTGGGACGCCTCGCTCAGATATTCAGCGGTTGTCTCTCCCGTGCTATCATTACCAAGGTACAACTGATCGCTATTTGTATCTTTGCGCAGATATAGAGAAGTTTTGCTACTGTCAAACCACCAGTATTTAACACCTTTGCCTTTTTGATCTGATTCTACAAAAACTTCTTTTTGGGTAAACGGAAACTCAACATTGTGGTAAACTTCGCCAAGTTTTGCATTTTTGCTGTTTTTGCTGGTCAGGAACTCTTCATTGAAATGCGGTTCTTTCAGGGTCGTTCCATTCATCACGATGTCGCCATCGCTGTCCCTTTTGTCTGCCACAATGCCCTGGAAAGCGTAGGCATTTTTTTTCCCGTTTGCGTTTCCTCCTATATCATAGTTCGAGTTATTGGCTGCGATAAAGATATTGTAAGAACTCCATCCGTACAAATTCAATGTACTTGCAATATCCGCAAATTTTGGATCCCAATCACTTGGCTGGAAATGGCCTGTATAAATGGGATATATAATGGGCTTTTCGGTATTTTTATCTACATAACTCTGATAGTAGTCGCTGATTGCCTGATCGAACTGGCGGAAGGGTACCCAGTGGCGCTGATTAACCGCATTATCATTATCGTAGTTCTTACGGTTCTTGCCGTTCAGTTCGTAATCTGTATAATAGTCATACAGCGTACTGGTAACATACTTTGTGTTTGGTTTTTCCGTAAATTCAGCGGCGGCAATATCTACTACTTTAGTGTCAGGATTTTTCCACGTTTCGGCATCACGCAGGGTACCTTTTGGAGCCCAGTAGCCATCACGAGTGTCATTTTTATATACTGCATCGTCATTCGTATCCGCATAGAAGCAATTTTTGTCATCTGTGGGAATCGGCAGCCACTCTGTACTTACTCCATTTCCTTTTGTCTCCTTGTCACCGTTAATTGCATCACCGGAAAAGATGATTGAACGATATCCTTGGGGAATGTCAATATAATAAAGATTTTCGTTTGTACCATCTTTTACCAGCGTGCCGCTTTCGGATTCTACGCCGTCTCCTTTTATCCGATAATAAATGGTCTCTTTATTATTATTGGCTTTGGGGATTGAAAAGTCGTCGGTATCTCCATTCAATGCCATCTTGGAAAAAGTAGCATCGTAATAGATGCGGGTGGCACCGGGACGCCCCCATGTTGCATCCTCAATATCATTGTACATGTAGCAATAGCATTGACCTTCGGAATACTGGAAGCGTTTCTGATTTTCTCCTGTTACTTCCTCATTATAAAAATTGTAGTATTTACTTATTTCTGTATTCTCATCGCCCTTGGTAAAGCGAACAAAAGAGCAAAAAGCGTCAGGAATCTTAAATTTTGCTGTGAAATTAGGTTGGATATCATTTAAGGATATTGGCTGCTCACCGACCTGGACAAGCACTCCTTTATCATCCGGTTCATAAAACCAGGCTTTGACGTTCGTTAGTGTTTCACTGGTTTTATTTTCAAAGGCCATCTCTTTGTTAGCGAAATGCTTATGGCCAACCGTATAGTCCTTCCACTTCGTTCGATCCCAGCTATTCCCCTGATTTCCGTTCCCATTATTTCCGTCATAGTAGTTGCCGCCGATATAATGATCCTTATCATCTGGATTGAACGTCATCCACGGTGGACTCTGTTGTCCTACTTCAGCAATTACTATTTTGTGTGCAGGATTTTCGTCATTAATTGAATCTCCCTTATATCCGCAAAATTCAAGTCCATTCAACCCTCCGTTTTTATAGTGATCGGCCTTTTTCAGAACCGCAGAATAAATTTTTCTTTGATCCTTCGTTTCGCTAACTTCCTGCATCTCAAGATAATAAAAGTGATCTCTTTTTGGATCTTGTCCATCAGCGGCATGTATTTTTACCACTGTACAATCGCTCCAACCACTTGGCACTGCAAAATAGAGCGTGTAAGTTTCCGTATTCCCCCCCTCACTAACTGCCTGCACGTTATCCACGCTTTTTGCGGCGTACATCTTCTGCGGCTGTTCGGTCGGTTCCGGGGTGGCGGTGGTGGGGGTCACGGTCGGCACAGGGGTGGCCGTTGCGGTGGCTGCCGGTTCCGGGGTCGGGGTGGGTTCTGCCGTGGGCTCCGGCGTTTCGGTCGGGGCGGGCTGCTCCGGCTCGGCGCTTTGTTCCGGTTCCGGGGTGGCGGCGTTCTGCTCCGGCAGAGCGGTATTCTCCCCGGAGGCCGTTCCCGACTCATCCTCCAGCAGCTCTACTTCGTCAGGTGCGTCGGGCAGAAGATCCACCTCGGCGTATACAGGCAGGGCCATTGCCATAACCAGGCAAGCGGTGACAAGCAGCGCTGTCAGCCGGCGCGCCCAACCTGTTGTGTTTTTCCCTGTTCTATTCAATCTGCTCACTCGCCTTTCGCGCTGGCTTGATGAAAGCACATTGTTCCACAGGGGATCCCTGTGGAACAATAAAAGAAGCCAGCTTCTTTTACTTGCGCAACCGTTGCCATGTTGTTTTCAAAAAAATTACGCATCGAATCTTCTCATTGCGCATTTACTTTTCAGTGTTAAAGTATAGCACCTTTATACCAGAAAGGCAATACAATCCACGTAAATTCCTGTTTTTCAGCACTTTTACTGATTGCGTTTTCCTCCAATTATACAATGTATTCAAAGCCTTTGTATAATTTATTCCTGATTTTCTTTTTGGCAGCGGTCCCTTTTATATACTTTGACCGCGCGTTTATGATCCTCTGTGCACACAGAGCGCAACTTTGCAGCAAAATTCGCCTTTTTTGTTGCATTTCCCTGTTTTTGCGCAATTATTTGTTTCGCATGCGCCTGTTTGTGGCGGGGCCTGGCTGCTGGGTGGGCGCCTTGTGGGAGGGATGGCAGGTTTGCGGCGCACGGTTCCCGTTTTTTTTGCGGCGCGATGGGTACACCGTGCCCCTGCAAACGGTTTGCGGTGTTTGCGGCGGCGGGTGTGTGTTTGGTGGATTGCACGCCCGCCAACGGGACGCCGTTCTCCCTTTACAACGGGGTGCGGGTTTGCTGCAGATATGCCATTCGCTTTTTTGTCCCCCCTGCCCCGCCCCTGATTCCCGGTTCCCCCTTGCCGATTTCTATTTGCGCCAGCTCCTGAGGTGCATCTGAGAGCAACGAAAATAGCGGATCTTTCGCAAGCACAAAATCCGGCTGCGTTTACTGAGGCAGACAAGCTTTTTGACGTTTCAGATAGGACTAAGGTGTATCTGAAAAGTCGAAAATTTAGTCTATTTCTACAAACACAGCGGGATTTTGCGTTAAAGTGCCTTGGAATCCACAAAGGATTCCTGCGGCTCTCTGCCTTAAATCCTGCTTGTGTTTGCGAAATATCCGTCATTTTCTTTGTTTTCAGATACACCTCCAGCTCCCAGCTTTCAATCTATCCTGTGTAAACTGCAACCCCTCACGCGCCATTCTGTGCGGCACTTACCTTATAATATAGGGGTGCTACCCTGTGTAAATTTGCAACTGATCTTTTTGAAGCAGCTGTGAGCTGTTGCAATTTTGCACAGGGTATTGCCCGCATTCTGTGCCGAACATTCCCGAAACGTGTTGGAAAAACGCACAGGATTGCCTTGTTTCCCTATGCCGCTTACCGTTGGAAAAACGCACAGGTTACCCCCGGAACAGTTGCATTTTACACAGGGTATTCCCGCTCCCCTGCCCCGCCGTGACCCGCGTACCTGTTGGAAAACCACACAGGATAGGCCCGTTCCCCGTGTTGCAATTTACACAGGTTTGGCTGTTTTTGGCTTATTTGCAACTTTACGCAGGTTGCTTTCCGCACAGGAAAATGGTGGTGGAATGCACAGGCTGCAGTTGGTTGAACACACAGGTTTGCGTTGTTAAATTACACAGGCTCTACCTATTACTAATATAGAACTAAACAACTAAGCCATAATAACAACCAGAGGTAAGCCGGGAGATGGGGGAGAACGGGAAAAAATGGGTGTTGCCATTCCATCAGGTTACAGAACTCTGAAACAGCAGGACAGGAAAGCACAATAAAACCCTGTGTAACCTGCACCCGGGCTGCAGCCCCCACAGGATATATGGCAAACCACAACGCGGGTGTTGCATTTTACACAGGGTAATGGCGGTGAAACCCTGTGTAAATTTGCAATTCTTGCGCTGGACAACAGGATGTGCTATAATGTTTAGCATGATGTGCGTGACCACCCGGGATACAGCAACCGATATAGGAGGCCCCTGCTTATGGCGGCAAGTAAACAGAAAAAAGATGATCCGTTTGTCGTTACGTTTGAAGAACGCGGGGACCAGACCATCGTTCGCAAATCCAATGACCTTGTACAGATGACGCGCAACAACCTGACGCTGAGCCAGCAGCGCCTGATGTTGCATATTTTTTCGATGATTAAGCCGGAGGATACGGACCTGCCCTCTTATGAGCTGAGCATTTATGATTTTATCAAGATGACCGGCATGGACCCGCACAGCGGGGCGCTGTACAAGCAGGTGCGCAAAAATATTGAGGAGCTGGCCAACGCGCCCATCCAGTGGATCAAGAATAACGGAACTTCCACGGTGGAAACATTCCGCTGGATCGATAAAGTGCGCATTGATGAGGGCCGCGCGCGCATGACCATCACGCTGGATCCGGTGCTGAAACCGCACCTGGTGCAGCTGAAAACCCTGTATACCACCATGGATGTGACCTACACCATGCTGATGCGGTCCACCTATTCCATCCGCATTTACGAGCTGTGCAAGAGCTACCAGAGCCTGTACCTGAAAAAGAAAGCGGCCGGGGAACCGCTGGTATGGAACCTGAGCATGCTGTATGAACAGCTTTCGTATACGGCCAACCGATGGTCGGATTTCCGCCGCCTGGCACTGGAAAAGGCAAAGGCGGAAATTAACGAAAAGACGGATATTATTTTTAATTACGATGTGTACGAAAAAAAAGGGCAGAAGGTTCTTTCGCTGGTGGTAACGATTGACCCGGTGGATGATGCCGCCGCACAGGCCAACCTGGACAGCATCAACAGCACAGTGCGCAAAAAGAGCAAAAAGAAGGGCCGCCCCACCGTGGCGATTGAAGATTCGCTGCTGGATGACCCCAGCGTGATCACCTTTGATTATGTTTCGGCACCGGAAACAACGATCCCCTATTCCTTTGGACGCCACCGCACCGAGCTGCGGGAGGAAATTGTTGTGAAAGCGCGCATGGATCAGCTGCGCGCGGAGATTACGCCCGAAGAGCTGCACGCGGTGGAAGTGATCATTGATGTGTTGGCTGATGCCTGCTGCACCATCCAGGCAGGCGATGGCGAGCAGGACGGCGGCAACAAAACGGTGTTTGGAAAGATGAATGCCATCATCCTGGATTGCGGCGGGCTGACCAGTTGGCTGGCCGGTGTGGCACCCCGTTATGCACAGGAGATCATTCCCCGGTCGCAGACGATGCGCAGCCCGGCGCGGTACCTGAACAAGGTGCTGCGCGAGGATATGGATAACTATCGCATTTATATTTTCCGCAAGGCAAAGCCGGCAGCAGAACCCAAAGAGGAGCTGTTGGAAGCGGAGTACCATGTGATGGACGAGCCGGTGCAGCAAACGATGCCGGAGCCTGAGCCGCCCAAGGTAGAGCTGATTCCCGAAACGATTGTAAAACGGCAGGATATGCGAAAAGAGTTTGCAAAGTTTGTAGATGATGGATACCTGGAAAAGACGTTGACGAGCGGCCAGCGCGGCGCTTACCACGAAATTTACCGCCACCTGGCAGCGCGGTGCGTGCCATCGCCTTCCAGCCTGCGCAATGGGCTGAAAGACGAAATGCGGCTGCATTACCTGGCCTGCATGAATGAAGTGATTGAAAAGTATGGCAGCCTGACCCCATTGATGGAAGCTATGGCGCATGAACTGGACTTTGATGTGTTTTGGGCAAAGGCCGCCAAGGACCCCAACGTGAATAACCCGATGGGGCTGTTCTACCACATTATTGAAGAACGCGCGCTGAACCCGATCGGCACCATAATGAACGACCAGGCACAACGGCAGAAGGTTGCCGCCAAGGAAAAAGGTGAAAAAGATAAGTGGCACAACGAAAGCTGGATGGATGCTTTTGAGGAAGATATTCCGGATGACAGCGAAGAGTAATTGAGATGAAGCGGAGCGGAACATCCGGGAGCGCTATTATAATAATGTAAGCAGCGGCTGGCAGATTGCTGGCCGCTGCTTTTTTGTTGGGGTGCAGCTGAGAAATGGAAATATCCGGCGTTTTTTGATTTCAGATAGACCTTGGGCAACACCGCACAATTCCCGCCTGACGGCTTAAGCACCGCTCCGACGGCTGCGGCACGGCATCTGCGTTGCCAAAATGCTCGATAAGACATCCAGTATTATCTGCGCTTTTGGCCTAGCAGCTACCGCACCTCGCTCGCCGTATCGGCACTTAGAATTATGCGGTATTGCCCTTGGGATAATAGGTGAGAAGGAAGGTGCGTGAGCGGGAATGCCTGGATGAAATGAAGAAGGATGGGAAGGAAAAGCGGCAGAGAAAAAGCGTGAACAGCAACGAAGAGATGCCTACATAATATTCGTCAAAATATCCGTTGACACACGCGAAGCATATGATATAATAGAAGCTATAACAGCAACGAAGAGATGCCGCACGGCATGGGGTGGCCGTTTTTGCAACCCGCGGTATTGCCTTAGATTAAGATACCGGCGTGCGGTACCGCAAAAAGAACCGAACAAAAGCCAAAGATTAACCAACAGCAACGAAGAGATGCCTACACAAAGGCGCTCGCAAGGAGGAAAACAATGGGGTATTGTATCTCAGTCTGCATTGAAAAAGGCGGCGTGGGAAAAACCGTTACCGTCTGCAACCTGGCGGCGCTGATGGCGCAGGACGGCAAGCGGGTGCTTGTTGTGGATATGGATGCCCAGGGCAACTGTACCTATACCCTGACGGGCGCACGTGTAACCGATAATACTTTTGACCGCGCTGGCGTGTATGATATGTTCCGTGCCTATGGCATCAGCGGCACGCAAAACTATATTTCCCGCACGCAGTTTGATAATATTGATATAATTCCGGCAAATGGCAACACCCCAATGGCGGCCAAGCAGCTGCAAATCCTGGAACAATCCGAAAGCACCAGTATCAATATGTTTTTGGCCATGTGCCTGGCACAGGTTGCCAGCGAATATGACTATATTTTGATCGATACCCCGCCGTCCCGCGATGTAATGGTGACCAACGCCCTGATGGCCAGTGACTTTGTGCTGATCCCCTGCGTGTGCGATGACTACAGCCGTGACAGTGTGTACCGCACTGTGGCCATGTGCCAGCAGTTGGAGCACGATGAGGGCGAAAAAATTGATGTTTTGGGCATTATCCTGACTATGGTGGAAAAAACTGCCCTGACCGAAGTGATCCGCAATGAACTGCGGGAAAGCCAGCTGGGCAGCAAGCTGTTTGCTGCCGAAATCCGTAAGGGACAGGCTGTAAAGGATAGCACCCGCCTTGGTGCGCCGGTTGTGCTATGTGCACGCAGCAGCAACCCGGCAAAGGATTATGCAAAGGTGTATGCCGAGCTGAAAACGCGCGTTGAACAGGAGGCAGAGTGATGGCAAGCAAACTGGACCGACTGCAGAAGAAAGGCTTTAAAGTAAACGAAGCAGCGTTAAGTAAGATCGCGCGCGGCGACCAGGAGCCGGGCGGTGAATACAGCGAGATCAATATCAATGATATTGAAGAAAACCCGAATAATGCTCTTTACCGTGAGCTGGATACCGAGGAAGATATTGCGCTGCTGGCCGATGATATCCGCCGCGCGGGGCTGCTGCACAACCTGGTTGTGTTCCCTAAGACCGGTGTTGGCGGAAAATATGTGCTGCTTTCCGGCGAGCGCCGCCTGCGTGCGCTGCGCCTGTTGATGGAGCAGGATAAACGCGAGCAGGAAGAAAAGCAACTGCCCAACCGCATGAGTGAATGGCAGAAAGTGCAGTGCAAAGTGGTGCGCAACTTGACGGAAAACGAAAAAGTTGTGTATATTGACAGCGCAAACCTGCAAGTGCGCGGCGGCATCAGCAATGAACGTGTGATGCGCCAGGCGGCGGCGCGTTTTGTGGAAAACCTGCAGAAAGCACCGTATAACCTGAGTGCAGCGGAAGCGAAAAAAGCGCTGAAAGAGGTCAGCCCGCTGAATTCCCGCACGATTGATAAGGCGCTTTCGATTCAGAATGATCTCAACCCTGATCTGCGCCGCTTGCTGGATGAGGAATTCCTGAACCGAGCCGAGTGCGAAACCTATCTCCGCCTGACCCTGGAAGAACAGGCCCGTGCAGCCGCAGTGTTTTTGAAAATCGCAGCCCTTGACCCACGCAGCCATGAGCGCCGCGCCATTAAGGATGCATTGACCACCGCCATGTTGGATGTAGCAGTGGAACGCCGCAGCATGCAGGAGCGCGAGAGCGTATTTGCAGCAGCGTTGCAAAATGCACAGGATGCAATCGGTCAGGCCAAGACGCAGGAAAACAAGGCGGCGGCAGTAGATAAAGACCACAACTTTATTTCGGCCAAGCTGCCCACCACGGCCCGCAAACTGCGTAAAATTGCAGCGGCAAAAAATATTGAAGCTAAGATCCGCAGTTATACGGCAGAGGACCGCAAAGCAATGTCGGACCAGATGCAGGAGCTGATTGCGGCAGCGCAGGAGCTGAAAGCACTGATTGATGCTGTGGAATAATCCAGATCCACGAAAGCAGCAAACAACAAAAATCCATGCAAATAGGAATACAGGAATCCACGATATGAAACAGCGAATTGTCATCCGGCTGCACCTGGCTGTGCGGGCAGTGCTGCAAAGCGAAGCGGACTGGCGCGGCACGCGGCTGGGCACCCTGACATCGGAGCTGATCCATGAACAGGCTGCGAAAGCGCGCCTGTGCGGGGTGCAGAATTACGAGTTGAACCCCGTCAGCAGCCGCTATGTTCCCGTTACAAACGGGACAAAATATAAGCAGACATCTGGCCTGGAGCAGATCTCCATCTATCTGAATGATGAGGATATGCAAACCCTGAAAGAGCTGGCACTGGCCAACGATAGTGTGCGTGTGATCAACGGCAGGCAGGCAATCACCTACCGATATGTTGTTCCCGGAATGCTGCTGAACGACCCGGTGTTTACGGGGCTGACAGAGCAGAACAGCACGGCAGGGTAAGCACTTCAAAATCTTGAGGCAATACCGCATAATTCTAAGTGCCGATACGGCGAGCGAGGTGCGGCAGATGC
>ERZ779843.2393-NODE-2393-length-18212-cov-2.634686_pt1 | contig 18212 bp, 9 predicted proteins | sample MGYA00511560_ERZ779843 | MGnify/ENA primary metagenome ERZ779843 (study PRJEB29588, sample SAMEA2158062) | human gut metagenome | biome: human gut; feature: human-associated habitat; material: faeces | place: Denmark | collected 2008/2010 ... | reverse complement strand
GGTGCATGGCTTGTCGATGATAACAGTAATCAGACCCCCGAACAAATTTACGAGGGCTATAAGGAATTCGTCGAACAGGCAAAGGACGTCATGGAAAAACAGGCGAAAGACGCTCTGAAAGACACGGTGACGGGATTTTGCGACGGAGATACTACTGCTCCCCGAAAAATAATCCAGTACATCGACAAGAGCCACAACAACACTTTCTACCCCGCCAAAGGCGCTGACAGGACTATAAATTCGTGGATAGACGCTTTCGGTACAGACGATTACGCAGATTATATGTCCCTGCTTTTCGTACTTATGACGAGGGAGAAACAGCAGGCTGACGGAGTTTCAGACGGCGAAATATACGACTTTGATTTCAAACGCGAGGATTTCGAGGAGTTCATGAAAACCGTCAATCAGAATTACTGCCGCTGGGGAGATACGTTTGTCTACAAGACAGCAGTCGAAACCTCGCCCGTTGCTTGCCCCGGCGAGAACTGCAAGACGAAATACAAATCCGACCGCTGTGCCTATTACACGGACGATGACGGTCACAAGCACTATTATTGCAAAGGACACCCGTACTGCCCTATCAATCACACCAAACTGACCGTAAAGTTTTATACGGTCAAGGATTATTACAACGAAGATTATTCCGAAATCTACGATTTCACGGATAACGAAAAGGCAAGGTATCAGGCGTCAAAGGCGATAATACAGAGTATGCTTGATTATTGGGAGGGTGGTATCAATTAAGAAACTGTACAATTCATTTATGGGCAAAAGTGTTAAACAGCGCATATTCATCTGCATTATTGCGGTCGTGCTGCTGACGTTTTTGTTCTTTATCATAAAGGCGAATATCTTTGATATGCCACCTGATACGGCAGAGGGAGCCGAACCGGCTGACCGTCCGCAGTTCCATATAAGTCTTGTTGACATAGGACTGCTCACCGCCGTGACAGGCGCATACATCATTCACAAAATCCGCGAAAAACGGAAGCAAAGGAGATTGTAGCTTGAATACAGACGAGAAAATCGCCGCCTATTCCGAAAAGGTCGAGGTCAAGAAAAAGAAGCTCGACGAAATTAATACGGTGATCGAAAAGAAGAAAGCTGCCGCCGCTGCTCTGAAAGCGGATATTGACGCGCTCTCAAAGAACATCTTTGAGCTGGAGGCACAGCGGCTTTTCAGTATGCTGAAAGACAAGGGTATCGGCATTGGAACGGTCATTGAAGCTGTCAGCACGGGTATTTTCGATGATGAAAACAGCGCTGCGAACAGCAAAGAAAACGGTGCTATAAATAGCACGATCGAACAGGAGGAAAACAAAAATGAAACTGGTAGTAGCGGAAAAACCGTCGGTAATGCGTGATATTGCCGCCGTTCTCGGCGCAGCACAAAAGACCGCCGACGGAGCGCTTTGCGGCAACGGATACATAGTCACATCGGCAAGAGGGCACCTTGTCCGGCTGAAACAGCCTGACGAATATAACGAGGGCTACAAGAAGTGGTCGCTCTCCGACCTGCCCATTATGCCGGATTTTCAGTTCGTCCCGATAGAGAATGCGGTTTCGGTTCTGAAAACGCTTGCCCGGCAGATGAACAGCTCCAAAATCGACGAGATTATCGAAGCAACGGACGCCGGACGTGAGGGCGAATGCATTTTCAGATACATATACGACTACATCGGCTGTACAAAGCCGGTGCGCCGTCTGTGGATCTCCTCCATGACGGAAGCGAGTATCCGTGCCGGGTTCGCTGACCTTAAACCGGCAAGCGAATACGATAACCTCTATTCCGCAGGTTTTACCCGCAGCAAGATAGACTGGCTGTGGGGCATAAATCTGACGCGGCTCTACACAAGTTATTTCGGCGCAAAATGCTCTATCGGCGCGTCAGAACGGCTGTACTGAATATGCTTGTTCAGCGCGAAAACGAGATAAGCAAATTCGTGAAGCGTCCTTTTTATAAGGTGAAACTCTCAAACGGCGCTGAATGGTTTGACGACGATGCAGACTGCCTTTCCGAAAGAATCGCCGCTGAAAAAATACTTGAAATGTGCAAAGGTCAGCCGGCTACGGTAAAGAGCATAACCTCACAGAAGAAAAAGGAGAACCGCCCTCTGCTGTTCTCGCTCACCTCTTTGCAGATAGCCGCAAACGATGAGCTGGGATTTTCAGCGGCGAGAACGCTCTCCGTTATGCAGAGCCTTTACGAAAAGAAACTGCTCACCTATCCGAGAACGGACAGCAGCTATCTGACGGACGATATGGCAGAAATCCTCCCCGGACGAGTCGAAATGCTCCGTGCTTTCGAGGAAAAGGCGGTAAACGTTCTTCTGTCAAACAGGCTGAACATCGACGGCAGAATAATCAACAACGCAAAGGTGTCCGACCACCATGCGATTATTCCCACCGAGAATATCAGGAATGCTGTGAATATGGAGCTGACCTCTGACGAAAAGCAGATTTTACATCTGGTTATCCGCAGGCTACTGGAAGCCCTTTCGGCGCAGTACGAATACATGGATATTGAGTACGTCTTTGATATTTGCGGCGAAACATTTAAGCTGAAACAGAAAAAGCCTGTCAACCTCGGCTGGAAAGCGCTTTGCCCCGATGATGTCGAGATACCGCCGGAAATAAACTGTTCCGAAAACGATACATTTTATGCGGAAGATATTTTTATTACAGAGGGCGAAACCAAGCCGCCGAAGCGCTACACGGAAAGCTCTCTCTTAAAGGCGATGGAGAATATCGACCGCCGCATAGAGGACAAGGAACTTTCCGGATATGTTTCCGAAAGAGGGTTAGGTACCCCCGCAACAAGGGCAGCGATCATCGAAAAGATACTCGCGGACGGCTATGCGGAGCGCAAGAACAAGGTTATTTCCGCGACTGAAATGGGAATAAAGATGATAAATTTCGTCCCTTCCGAAGTTAAGTCCGTCGAAATGACCGCCGCAATGGAATTACAGCTTGCCACAATAGAGAACGGCACCGCCAGCGCCGATGAGGTAATCAGCAGCATTACGGAGAAAATCAAGGCTATCATTGAAGCCGAAAAGCACAGGGCGCATACTCCCGTCGCTGAGCCGAGAACTGTACAGAGAATTCCGGTCGGTAAATGCCCGAAATGCGGCGGCAATGTATATAAATTCGTTCGGGACAATACGGGTATATTCTACTGCGAAAAGGCTCCCAAGGACTGCATTTTCCGTGTTTACGAGGACGATTATTTCTTCACATCTAAGGGCAAAAAGCTGACAGAACCCATGATGAAAAATCTGCTGTCGCACGGAGAAGTCAAGGTCAGCGGTTTCAAATCCGAGAAAACCGGAAACACATACAATGCTGTCGTTTCTTTTGCAGACAGAACCGACAAGAACGGAAACGCCAAAATCGGCTTTACAATGCGTTTTGAGGACAAGACGAAAAGGTAATCTCCGCTTGCGATGAAGCGGAGATTTTCATTATTCGTAGTGATAACGGCAGGAAATAATATAAAGCTGACCGTCCTCGACCTTGTAGACAAGCCGGTTAGTATCGTCGATTCTGCGGCTCCAGTAGCCACTCAAGTTGTGTTTCAGCGGTTCGGCTTTTCCTATTCCGTCAAAAGGGTCACGCTCTATATCCTTGATGAGCAGGTTAATGCGTTTCAGAGTTTTTCTGTCCTCGCCCTGCCAGTAAAGGTAATCCGCCCAAGCCTCGTCAGTCCAGAGTTTAATCATCGTCCTCTACCTCGACAAGTTCGTGCTTGGAAACCTTTCCTGCATTGAGCTGAGCGATGGAACGGTTGATGTGAGCCATATTCGCAGGGCTGTAGAAATAATCGTCAGCTCTGTTGTGAAGTGTGACCTCAAACGGAATTCCGTCGCAGCGGATAGTCTGCTTGATGAACATATTGAATGCCGTTGACATATTCAGTCCCAGCGCATTAAAAATCTGTTCAGCCTTTGCCTTATCTTCGCAGTCCACACGCATAGTAACACTTGTTGTTGCCATAAAATCATCTCCTTCAGCACTATTATACTTACTCTGTACTTATATTGTACATCAAAAAGAATACTTTGTCAATATCAATTTCAGAAAGAAAGGTGGAAAATAATGTACTTTTTCAAAGCTGACATCTCAAGCTTTGACGATGAAGCCGAAACCGTGTTCATTATCCCCGAACAGAATGCAGATGAAAACGGCGTTCCCTTTGAGGAAAAGATGATAACGCAGACGGTGGAATACAAGGCTTTCGTGAAGCGCACCAAAACAGCGCTTGTAGATTGCACCTACACGCAGTACCAGACGGACGAGCCTATCGCAGACGGCTTGAATTCCGAAAAATTCGCCCAGCTTGAAACGGAGGGAAAGCTCGCTGTAATCGACGCAAACACCTACTCCATTTCAACGGGCAAATCCGCAAAAAGCAAGGGAAAGAAGAATTTCACGACCTACTTAATCATAGGCGGTATCGCTGTCGCGACGGTCATTCTTATTGCGGTTTCAGCTTTATCCGGCGGCGATAAAAATGATACTCCCGCTGAAACAACTGAAACTTCCGCCGCTGCGGAAACCGCAGAAACAGATACCCCGACCGAGGAAACCACCACCGCAGAAACGGAAATTTCCCCTGCGGAATCCTCCGAACAGGGCGAAGCGGACGAGCCTGTTTCTGAACCTACCGATACAGCGCCGCCTGCGGAAACTGCCGAAAGCGGCTACACCGACAGCGGTTACAGTTCGTCCTCAAATTCCGGCGAAAGCGGAGTATACACTATTACGTTCTACATGAACGGCGGCGAGGGTACTCTTGAAAGCATTTCGGCAGAAGCCGGACAGTATGTCGTTCTTCCCTCTGCCGAAAGCGCGTCAAAATCCATATCCCGGAAAGGCTACAAGCTGCTTGGCTTTTCAGACAATACGGACATTGCGTATCCCCTTTATGACTACAAAATGCCGTATGAAAACGTAAAGCTTTTCGCCGTCTGGGAACCGGACACATTCACAGTGAATTACAATTCCAACGGCGGAACAGGTCAGCTCTCACGGGCGGAAGTCAGATACGGCGACAGCGTTCCTCTGCCGAAAGATGTTTCAATATACCGGGACGGTCTGTTCCTGACAGGCTGGGCGAAAACGGATAACGCCAAATCTACGTTAAAAAGCCTTACCATGCCTGCGGAAAACCTCACCCTATACGCCGTGTGGAGCAAGAAACCGCCGACAGCAAAAATCACTCTGCACTATGACGATAAGGTGCAGGTCATTGAAGTCGAAATCGGCTCAACGCTGGATATGCTCGATGATTTCGGCGTGACAAAGGACGGCGAGATAGTTTCCGGCTGGTACTTTGAAAACTCTCCCGTCCGTGTGGAGAACCTCGATGTTTCCGAGGACTGCGACCTTTACGCAAAGTGGCAGAGTGCTACATATATCACAATTTCCATTGACCGCAGCTATCTGAATACAGAAGCGCTGGAATACAAGGCAGCTTTGGATATGACGGGATTCGCAAAACTGACATTGCCCGTGGTGGACGATAAGGACGATATTTATAACAGCGTTTTCGGCTGTACCTACGGCTACTCCACCAAAAAGCAGAACGGAGATTTCGGCACTATCGAATATTACGGCGGCGTTGAAAGCAAGTTCAGCAAGAGTACAAAGCTCTACCGTGTTCTTAACGAATACGGCGGCGGTAAGGGGACGGCTAAAAATCCGTATATCATCAGCTATTACGACCAGCTCCTGCGACTTTCCGAACAGGGCGCAAAGGGATATTTCGTACAGACGGCGGATATTGCGTTTCCGAGGAATACGGACAGAAATCCTATCAGCACGAAGAAAATCACCCGCGGTTACGAAAACAAATCATATGATTATTTTGTGTACGACGGGAATGGTTATTCTATCAAGAGTGTTTCCGGCAGCGGCGGTTTATTTGGTACTATTGCCGCAGGGACTATACAGAATGTTGTAGTTGACGGTGCAAATATCAAAGCCGGAAACAACAAAAATCTCGGAGTAGTCTGCAACGAGGTCGTATCCTACGTTTACCCCTCGAACAATACTGACGAATATTTCTCCACCGGAAATACACGGATATTCGGCTGTAAAGTTCTGAACAGCAAAATCACGGCTGACGGTGCTGAAAATGTCGGAGGAATATGCGGTTTCGGCGGTGATATTTCAAACTGCATGGCGGACGGAATAACGGTCAGCGGCGGCAAAAGTATCGGCGGTGTAGTGGGCAACGCCTGCATCGTGACAGGCTGTATCGCAAACAACATTACCGTCAGCAGCTCGGCTGTTTCCGCAGGCGGAATTGCCGGGACTGCTTACGGCGTGGAGCTGTTCAACAGCGGAGAAAAACCGCACTGCGCAGGCGGCAGTATAATCGGCTGCGGCGTGCGGACGTTCACGTCAACTGCCGAAAACAGCGGCGGTATTGTAGGTACTGCAACGGCTCATAATGTTTCGGCATACATCAAGAGCTGCTATGCTGCGAATATCTACCTTAACGGTACGAACAACGGCGGCATCGCCGGCGCTGACGGAAACGAGAACGGTCACAAGATACTTTACTGCATTGTGGACAACGCCAACAATTACCCCGTTATTGGCAAGAGGACGCGTTCCTCCGCAAAGACGATGATACTGTCAGTCCCCGCAGATACAGGGCTTACGGTCGAGGGAGTTCTCTCCGTTCTCAACGCAAAATCCAGCGGATACGGTTATTGGGAGCGTTCAGACAGTGTAAACGGCGGTTATCCTTATCCGTGCAGGATATTCGCAGAAAGGAATTAATATGGCAGAAGAAAACAACAAGCCGTGGAAAGTGTACATCATACCAGATTTGCGCACATGGGCAATGCCCCGTGAGTACGACCGCCCCACACCTATCGAGTATTACGATACCTTTGCCGAAGCGCAGAAGCGTTTCAATGAGCTGCGCGAAAAGCCCTACAACGCTGAAAAGGCGTTAAATTGGGATAAAAAGCCGTCCGCAAGGCTCACGATGGGCATTGAAAGAGAAAATGCGGCAGCGGACATTCTTCATGTACGGGACAACAAAAATGTCCTTGTGGAGGATTTCACCCGCAGCAGTTCTATTTACGAAAGCAAGGAGGCGCTTGCCATCATAAGTCAGGCGGCCAAGGAAATCGGATTTGAAATGGTAAATCATTATCCGCAGAAAAGCGACGGCAAATTCGGCGAGCCTGTTCTCATGCCGTTTGAAACATGGGCGGCGGATCATTCTCAGTACAACCTGACAGGAGGAACAACAATGGAACACAAGACTTCTTTCGACGTATCGTCAATTTCAAAAATCGAGAACGGCGGCAATGTCAAGGCTATCGCAAACGTGGTAGTCAACGGCGAGCTGGCAGTCCGGGGCGTAAAGGTCGTGGAGGGCGAAAAGGGTGCATTTGTCGCTATGCCCAGCAAGAAGATGGGCAGAGATTACGCAGATGTAGCCTTTCCCATTACCGCAGAAGCGAGGACGGCGCTCAATAATGCTGTTCTGAAAAGCTACGAGCAGCTCATGAGTTCTCCCGAAAAAACGCTTAAAACCGAAGTCCCCGCTGCCGAACAGTCCAGATCTTCCGTGAACGTCCAGTTAAGACCCGTGGATAATAACAATCTTAAAGCTGCGGGACAGGTCACAATAGACGGCTGTTTTGTGGTAAAGGACGTTAAGGTGATGACGGGCAGCGAAAACAAGCCGTTTGTATCAATGCCGTCCTATCAGACGCAGACCGGCGACTATGCGCAGTATGCTCTGCCTATCACAAAGGATTTCCACGAAAAGCTCAGCAATGCAGTTCTCAGAAGTTATCAGTCCCTCGGCAAGACCGAATACAAGGGAGTAAAGTATGCGGAACTCGGCGACAAGGACAGCATTGCGCACCTCCCGAAGCAGAACAACAAGTTCGCAGAGAAGCTCATGACTGAACTGGACAAGGCTGGAGTTAAGTATCAGGCAAAGGTCGAGGGTACTACTACCATTTCCGTGAATAAGGCGGATATGCCGAAGGTAACGGATATTAAGAACCAGCTTGTGAAAACTCTCAACCCCGAAAAACAAACTAATTCTGCCCCAAAGTATAAGAGATAATACCCGATTGCGGTCAAACAGCAAAACTGTATCGAATTCAGTCCTGTTTGACCGCAAATTTTCTGCATTAAGATATTGACTTTTATGCTTTAATGTGATAAACTTAAATTGAGGAGGAAATATGGCACGAATAGATGAAGTTCGTGAGAGGTACGAAAGCATTACTGAACAGCTCTACCAAAACAAGGAAACCTTTGCGGAGTATCTGAAATTCGCAGGCAGGTTCTTCAAAATGCCGACAGCGCAGACCATGACGATGTTCGCAACAAATCCGAAAGCCACAATGGTTGCCGACTATGATACCTGGCAGAGATTCGGACGTCAGGTACAGCGTGGGACGAACAGCATAGCCGTCCTGGACGGCAGCGGGCTGAAACATTATTTCGATATTTCCCAGACTGCCGGCGGCAGACCGCCCTATCAGTGGACGCTCGACAAGCAGACGGCGCAGGAGTTCATCGCTGCGTTTTCAAAGGCAGAGGGTAAGGAATACAAGTCCATGTCCGGCTGCGTGAACGCTATCGGCAGAACGGCTGCGGCTGACAATCTCGAAAATGCGATAAAGGCGCTGAATATCTCTGAAACTGACAGAGCTGCATTTGAAAAGTCTTTCGTATCCATAACGCAGTATTTCATAACGGCTCGGTGCGAGCTTGGCGGCAGGTTCGACTACAAGAACAATCCTATGGATTTATCCGCATTCGACCTTGTTCACAGCAAGGCAGAGGCCGAAAAGCTGACGGAATACGTTCAGATCGCGGCAAGACCGGCACTGTTATCAATGGAGAAAACTATAAATTCACTTATTGCTGAAAGGAGTATCGACAATGGCAGAGGTAAGACAGATTTGGTGCGCAGAGGACAAGATGTACTATCCCGAAATCAAGACGGAGAACGGCAGAACGTACAAGCTGGATCCGGAAACGTTCGTGTATCTGGAGCAGGTGGAGCTGGGTCTGACGGACGAGGAACAGCAGCTCCTGAGCGAACCGATAGACCGCTGGGGCAAGGCGTGGCAGAAATTCATGACGGAGAATTATCCGGAGGAGATTCCGTCGCTGGAGGGTCGCCTGAAATGGGAACTGATTCCCCGTCAGATAGACAAGGAAGCATGGGAGATGTGGGAACTTCTGCGGAAGCAGTACGCAGAGAAGAATCCTCGCCCGAAAACGACATTCACCGAAATAGAGCGCTGGGAGAAAACACGGAGCTTCATAGTGGAACACGAGGTAATGGAGCAGATAGTTCTTCAGCGCAGAGGATAAACAGCACATCAGCGGAGGATATTTTCCCCGCTGTTTCTGTTTATATTGGGCTTGCGGCAGGCGCACTGTATGATAACAGCCTTGTTCGTAACGCGCACCAAAACACCGACAGGGAGAACTTCGATGTTGAGGTAGAAAACGCCGTGACCGGCTACTACACTCGGCTCATCACCGGGCGTGAAAGCTCGGAATATTCCGCTGAACAGCTTGCACCTCTGTACAACAGATTTCAGCGGGATAATGATTTCCGGGCGGAAGTAATTTCGGAAGTCGCCGACCGCCTTGACGAATCTCTCACCAGTCTTGAGGTGGCAAGGAGCAAGGCTGCGGAACTTGGTATCCCTTTTTCAGACCGTCCCTACGATTCCGAGGAAGATGACCCATACGCCTACGACGGCAGCATGAGCATTGCAGACAGCCGCAAGGTCGCTGACGCAAGTAATCTGCATGACTTTATGCTCGATTATTCCGATGAGTTGGAAATGGCTGCGGCGTCATACAGCGCCGACGAGTTCCGCACATACTTTGCCGACCGTGCCGCCGAAGCCCTCCGCAACTCCCACAACGATGCATTGACAGAAATGCGCGAAGATCCCGAATATCTCAAATCAGTTGTGGATTTGGTTTCGGACGGTCTGTACAACGATATTCGCTCGGAAATTCAGCAGAGGAACATCAAGTATCCCTGCGTTTACGTCAACGGCAGCCACAACAGGAATTTCTCGCCGGAGGAAGTCGGGTTCAAGGTCAATTATCCCTATTCCGTGGAGGAATTCAACGCAGCGCTCAATCAGGCAAACGAGATTTGGAACAACGATGAAAAGTACCTCGACAGCCTGCACAGCGTTTCTGTTTCCGTTTACGCAAGCCGCACGGAATCCTCAACATACGATGTGGAATTGTACGCCTCATATCACAGTATCGGGGAAATCATCGACGAAAAGCAGTCCATTGCGTCCGCAAATATTCTCGGCAAGATAAAGGCGGCGATATCTGAAATCGAAAATAAACCGCAGGACGAAATACCGGACGACGTGGATAAATTCTACGTCAATTCCGAAATGGAAAATGTCACATGGATCCGCTACGATCTTGACAGCACCGCAGGCGGTCAGTTCGTCTGCACCTATATGTCCTTCGACGATATTTATGACGCTATGGAGCAGAACGACCCGCTGGAATACCTGACCGAACATTGCGGGCAGGAACTTCTCGACCGTGGCGCAGAGGGCTTTGACGGCGTTGCGGAAGAATTCATGACCGACAGCGAGGATATTTCAAGCCATGACAGCGACTGCCTGAGCAAGCTGTTTGCGCTCACTGAGCCGAGATATGCGATTTTTCAGCTTAAAGACGATGAAAAGCTGCGGGACTACCACTTTTCAAACAGCAAGTATCTGAAAAATCACGGAATGTATATCGACCGTGAGAACTACAATCGTGTTTATAGGGGCAGATTGCAGGAAAAAGAAACGCTCGATGATATTTACAGACGTTTCAACGTTGACCGTCCGCAGGATTTCTGCGGGCATTCCCTTTCGGTCGGAGATATTGTCGCCGTGAAGAAAAACGGTACAATAAGGGCGTACTTCGTTGACAGCTTTGGATTTACCGTGGTGCCGGATTTTACCCTTTCCCGCGAGGAACGCAAAACCCGGCGAGCGTTGACGGACAACATAGGTCTGCTGGCTGAAAAGCAGCTTGCAAGCGATGAAATGGACGATTTGGGCGATAAGCTGTTCAATTACGACCATGCTCCGGTATACAGCGGCATAACCAACTGGACAATGGGCGCAAGTCTGGACGCTGACGAATTTGAGGAGCTGACGACCCGTTTCCACAACGGCGAGGACATAAGCGCCGAGCTTGCAAAAAGAATATACGCGAATATGCGGTATCTCAATTTTGAGTACCCTCCCGCCGACGGTATCAGCAGAGTTGAGATTTCATCAGAGAAAACCGATACCGGCATGACTTTCCGCACGAATGGCGGTTTTGAGGTGTCCCACACTTGGGAAGTCCTCGGAAATGCGCTGATTACTGCGGCAAGGCAGGAGTTCGACCGTCACGAACAGCTTGACAGGGAGTATTTTCTGAATGAAGCCAAAGCACGGATAAACGAATATTCACAGCGGGAATTCCGCGAGTACGCAAGCTTTTCCGACCTGTCGCACGTTCCGCTTGCCTACACCACTCACGAAGATACTGGGGTCGGGATAAGCGTTTATGCAGACCTTGAGAACAAGAAAATAGTGACGATGTACGGCGATAAGGCAGCCGAGGAGCAGAATTTCAGATTTTCCGACGATATGATTTCTGCTCTGGGTAATTTGGAGTTCAGCGACCTTGTTTCAATCCTCGATGAAACTGTGCAGCAGCTCACAGAACCGCAGAACAATTTTCTTTCTAACAATTCCACCGAGGGCGTTCAGCTCAACCTTTTCGGCGAGTCTGCGGAAAATTATGCTCCGCGGAAACATACAGTGATTACGACTGCCGACACGAATTCACCGCTTATAACGCAGGAAATGTTCGACTGCGTTCTCCGCTGCGGGTCGAACGAGCCGCGCAGTCTTGAGCGCATAATCAACCAGTATCAGCTTAACAAGGGCGCTGAAAGCAATGCCGAATTTCTGCGAAATGAGTTCGGAACGGACGCCAGAGGAATAGATTTCGGTCAGTCAACCGGAGCAGCCGACCGAAGAATTACCGCATGGTATGACGAAAACGGCATTACTATCGGCTTGGGAGATACTGCGCTCAACAGCTCCGCACAGAAAACAATCACATGGAAACAGGCTGCGGAGCGTATTGAGGAGCTGCTGGGCGAGGGAAACTTCGCGGATCAGGTCACGATCGACGACGCAGAAGCCTACACCCGCAGGAAACTCGCTGAAAACCTGTGGTATCTCAGCCGCGACGTTGAGGGTGATTTCTTTATTCCGGACGAGTTCTTTGCAGGCGGTTTCCCGGAAAGCACCGAAAGAATTTACGAAGCCCTAAAGGGAGAAAAGCCGGTTTCGGAGTTCATCGCCGGCATGACAGACCTTATAAAACGCTGCGAAGCCGATAAGGACGTTCTGCGTTTTCCTCATCGCAACCTCCACGAAATTCTTGAAAATCTGAAAGATTTACAGCTTGAACGACGGGAGTTCAGAACAGAAAAGAATTTTGAATTCTCTCCCGTCATGTTCATTTCGGAGGAGGAAAAAGACCTGCTTTTATTAAGCGGAAGCGGCGTTCAAGGCGGCAAGTTCCGCATTGAGAACTACTTTAATCAGCCCCATTCCAGCAAGGAAAAGGCTGATTTTCTGAAAAACGAATACGGCACAGGCGGCTCGGGTCGCTCCGGATATGATACATGGCACGACGCAAAGGGGATCGTTCTGAATAAAAGCGGTTTCGGCGGCAGTGAAGCTACTGTAAAGATGAAGTGGAATGAAGTCGCAGCCCGTATCGACAGGCTTATATCCCAGAAAAAGTACATTACGCAAAGGGACATAAACAACCGTATCCGGAGCGCACAATGGACTGTCGATAATTCAGACGACCCACAACAGATTGAGAGCGCAAAGAAAATTCTCGCTAAATACAGTGCAAACAGCCCCAAACCTGTTAAAGAGCCTACCCCTGCCGCACGTCCCGTCCAGGTTAAAGCACCCGTTGAAAAGCACGATTTCACCATTACCGACGAACACCTTGGCGAAGGCGGTCAGAAAGCCAAATTTGCCGCCAACATCGCCGCTATCAGAACTCTGAAAGCAATCGAAAGTGAAAACCGCCTTGCAACTCCGGAGGAGCAGACAGTTCTTTCAAAGTACGTCGGCTGGGGCGGGCTTGCGCAGGCGTTTGACGAGAACAATAGTTCCTGGTCGAGCGAACATAAGGAGCTTGCGGAAACGCTGACAGAGGACGAATACACAGCCGCAAAAAGCACGGTACTGAACGCACACTACACCTCGCCCACCGTCATAAACGGCATTTATAAGGGACTGGCGGCTCTCGGTTTCAGTGGAGGTAACGTTTTGGAGCCTGCTATGGGCGTAGGCAACTTTTTCGGCGTCATGCCCGAAGAAATGCGCAAGGAAAGCCGCCTGCACGGTGTTGAACTTGACAGCATAACCGGACGTATCGCAAAGCAGCTCTATCAGACTGCGGATATTCAGATAAAGGGGTATGAGGAAACTACATTCTCCGACAATTATTTTGACGCCGCTATCGGCAATGTTCCTTTCGGAAATTACGGAGTGTTCGACAAGCGGTACAACAAGGAGAATTTCCTGATACACGACTATTTTTTCGCAAAAACGCTGGATAAAGTAGCGCCGAACGGCATTGTAGCTTTTGTCACAACAAAGGGTACTCTGGATAAGCAGAACCCGAAAGTCCGTGAATACCTTGCGAAACGTGCCGATCTTATGGGCGCTGTCCGTCTGCCGAACAACGCTTTTAAGGCGAACGCCGGCACGGAGGTAACGGCAGATATTATCTTCCTGCAAAAGCGTGAGAAAATGGCGGTTGAACTTCCCGACTGGTGCTATGTCGGCAAAAATCATGATGGCATTCCGGTAAATAATTATTTCCTCGACCACCCCGAAATGATACTCGGCACAATGAAACAGGGCATGGAATTTTCTATGTACGGCAATGCAGACGAAACAGCCTGCGTTCCTATCGAGGAAGCTGACCTTTCCGAACAGCTCGAAAAGGCTGTAAGTAATCTAAAGCTGACAAACGCTATCCGAAAGCGGACGCAGGAAACTGAAAAGGAAGTCGGCATTATCCCTGCTGTCGAAGATGTCCGCAATTTCACCTTTGCAGAGGTTGACGGAAAAATGTATTTCTGTGAAAACAACATCATGACCGAGGTAACGGAAACTGGAAAGAAAGCCGAGCGAATAAAGGGTCTGAACGAACTGCGCGCCACATTCCGTGAAATGCTCTCCGCACAGGAAAGAAACTGCTCCGATACGGAACTGAGATCCTTGCAGGATAGGCTGAACGCGCAGTACGACAGCTTTGTAAAGAAGAACGGCTGCATAAACGACAGCAGTAATTCGCAGGTTTTCAGCCGTGACGATGATTACAATTCCCTCTGCGCTCTGGAGATCATCGACGAGGAAGCCAAGACCGTAGAAAAGTCGGATTTCTTCACCAAGCGCACGGTAAAATATGCCGCCGAAATCACCCATGTGGATACTCCGCAGGAGGCTATGCAAGTTTCCATTGATACAGTGGGCAAAATGGATATACCGTATATGGCACAGCTCTGCGGGCGGGAACCGCAGGATATTGTAGAAGTTCTGAAATCGGACAACCTGATATACCTTAATCCGCTGAAATCTGACGAGAAAGATCCTTTTGTCGGCTGGGAGGAAACTTCCGAATATCTTTCCGGCAATGTTCGTGAAAAGCTGCGCACCGCCGAGCTTTACGCAAAGGACTATCCCGATTTTCAGCGCAACGTAACGGCTCTGACGGAAGTCCTCCCGAAAAAGCTGGAAGCCGGAGATATTACCGCGCGTATCGGCGTTTCATGGGTAGATGTTGAGGACTATCAGAAATTCCTTACGGAGTACGCAAAGGCTCGCTTCTTTGAACCTCTGCGCCGTACCATAACAGGCGAGTACAAAATCGAAAACAAGAATTGGGATACTTCTGCTGCTGCAACGCAGATTTACGGCACAGCCAGAATGCCTGCAAAGGCGATCTTTGAAAATCTGCTCAACAATCGGGATATCGTCGTCAAGGACAAGATAACCGATGTTGACGGAAAGGAGCATTATGAAATAAACAAAAAGCAGACTGATTTGGCGCAGGATAAGGCTCTGAAAATGAAAGAAGCCTTTAAGCGCTGGCTGTGGGAGAAGCCGGAGCGCCGCGAGAAATATGTTGAGCGCTACAACAATCTGTTCAACAGCATAGTCGGCAGAAAATTTGACGGCTCTCATCAGACGTTCCCCGGAATGTCGCCGTCCATAAGGCTGAAACCTCATCAGCTGGACGCCGTAATGCGGGCGAAATTCGGCGGCAATACTCTGCTTGCCCACTGCGTCGGCGCTGGTAAATCCTTTGAAATGGTGGCGGCGACTATGGAGAAAAAACGGCTCGGTCTGATAAACAAGGCTTGCGTTGTCGTGCCGAAACACCTTGTGGGTCAGATGGCGAATGAATGGCTGCGGCTATATCCGCAGGCAAAAATCCTGACCGCAAGCGAAAAGGATTTCGACAAAGACCATAGGCAGAAGTTTATCGGTCGGTGCTGCACCGGCGACTACGACGCAGTTATCATGTCCTACGAACAGTTCGAGAAAATCCCTATGTCTATGGAGTACCGCAAAAATTTCATTCAGCGTGAAATAGACGCTATGCAAAGCGGTATTGACGAATTAAGCGGCGATTACCGCACACGCTCAAACAACCGCAGTTCCATAAAAGACCTTGAGCGTGAGAAAAAGCGCCTTGAAACACGCTTGCAGAAGCTCCTTGACGGCGGCAAGACTAAGGACACCTCCCTGACCTTTGAACAGCTCGGATTTGACAGCCTTGTCGTTGACGAAGCGCACAATTACAAGAACGGTCTTGTGGTTTCAAAAATGAACAGGGTGTCCGGTGTTCAGACTACTCCTGCGCAAAAGAGCGAGGATATCCTCATGAAAACGCAGTATCTTAACGAGAATTACGGCGAGAAAAACATAATTTTCGCCACAGGAACGCCTGTTTCTAACTCCATGACGGAGCTGTACATTATGCAGAGGTATCTCCGTCCCTCTCTGCTCCAGAACGCAGGATTGCAGACGTTTGACGATTGGGCGAGCAACTTCGGTGAGATCGTTTCAAAGGCAGAGCTGAAGCCTGCGGGCAACGGCTATCGCACGAAAAAGCGCTTTGCTAAATTCAACAATGTCCCCGAACTCATGCAGATGTTCAAGGAATTCGCAGACATACGGACGCCGGATATGCTTGATTTGCCTGTCCCGAAACTGGAGGGAGGAAAGCCGCAGACTATCGTTGCACATCCAAACGATGAACAGAAAGCGTATATGAAGGTCCTTGCTGAGCGCTCCGAAATGATTCACAGCGGAGCCGTGGATCCGAGCAAGGATAATATGCTGAAAATTACGGGAGAAGCACGTCTGCTCGGTCTGGACGCGCGGTGCGTAATACCAAACGCTGAAAACTACCCCGACAGCAAGGTGAATCTCTGCATTGACAAAATCATGGAGATATATGACCGCACCTCCGCTCAAAAGGGAGTGCAGGCTATCTTTTGCGATATCGCCGTTAATTCCGATGATGGGAAATTCTCCGTGTACGATTACCTCAAGCAGGAGCTTGCACGGCGCGGCATTCCCGAAAATGAGATTTGCACTGCCGGCGACGCGGCAACGCAGAAACAGCGCAACGAAATGTATGCGCAGCTCCGCTCCGGCACAAAGCGTATCGTTCTCGCAAGCACAAGCAAAATGGGAACTGGTGCAAACATTCAGACAAAGCTGGCGGCGCTGCATAATCTTGATATACCCTGGAAACCCTCGGATATCGAACAGAGGAACGGTCGAATAATCAGACAGGGCAACACTTTCGGTGAAGTCGGCGTGTACAATTACGTTACCGAAAACACATTCGACGCATATCTCATGAACATAATCGTGACAAAGCAGCGTTTCATTTCCCAGCTTATGAGTGGCAACGCTACTGCAAGAAGCTGCGAAGACGTTGACGAGGCTGTTCTGAACTACTCTGAAATGCAGGCCCTTGCTACCGGTGATGAGCGTATCAAGGAGAAAATCGAGCTTGACAGCGATGTCGCCCGTCTGCGCCTGCTTGAAAGTGAACACTACAATGCGCAGTACCGCCTTGACGATACGATAAGTCACTGCGAAAACATGATACGCAATTATTCCGTGAACATTGAATCTGCCAAGCGCGACATTGAATCTGCCAAGCGCGACATTGAATTTGCAGCGGCGCACCAGCCGAGCGAAGATGATTTCAGAGTTGAAATCGGCGGCAAGGTATTTACTGAGCGCAAGCCTGCGGGTGAAGCATTACAGAAAGCCGCAATAAAGTTCATGGCTGAAGCAAGTCAGACCTCGCACAAGCCTATCGGAACGTTCTGCGGGTTTGAACTGGCAATCGAGAAGTTTCACAATGGATTTAACGTCAGCGCAGGGATTTCTCTCTGCAAGGAACTGACTTATAACACTGATATGGATATTTCGGGCGATATTGGAAATGTCACTCGTCTTGAAAACCTGTTCAGTAAAGGGTTAGAACGAAAGCTAGACAGTATGACGGATAAGCTCGCCCGTATGCAGACTGACCTTACCGAAGCCGTAGCTGCTAAAGGCAAGCCGTTTGAACACGCTGCCGAGCTTGCTGAAAAGTCCGCAAGGCTGGAGCAACTCAACCGTGAACTGGAGGTCGGCAAGGCAGAGGACGTCATTATGAACGATGACGATGAGCAGGAACACGACGCTGCTGCCCAAACCGAGGAAATCACTAAATCTGCCCCGAAGCAGAAACGGTGATTTTCCCCGAAAATCAGGCATTTGCAAAGCCGCTGTATGAAAATATGGTGGCTTTGCTTTTTTTATTGAAAAATTTTATTGGTTGTGATATAATTTTATATAGAATATTCCAAAATTAAAGCTCGTTTTATATTTATATATACTGTACTTATTCGGAGGTATTACAATGTCTATAAAAACACCACTAAATGCAAATGGCCAAATAGAGGATTTTATAAAAATATTGCATACGACTACTTCTGCTCAAGAGGTTAATGCTTCGGTGAATACATATCTCTTCAATTTCCTAGGAATAGAAGAGAGTCAAAA
>ERZ779843.2388-NODE-2388-length-18250-cov-8.048805_pt1 | contig 18250 bp, 15 predicted proteins | sample MGYA00511560_ERZ779843 | MGnify/ENA primary metagenome ERZ779843 (study PRJEB29588, sample SAMEA2158062) | human gut metagenome | biome: human gut; feature: human-associated habitat; material: faeces | place: Denmark | collected 2008/2010 ... | reverse complement strand
CAGTTCGCTTAGCGTAAATCCTTTTCCTGCAAGGGTTCTACGTTGCCCCCCCCCCGAAATCCGCACTATGTCTGACTTTTTCATGTGTACCTCCTTTTTACCCAGTATAAACGATTTCAGAAAAAGTTTCAAGTTCTTTATACGATATAAAGATTATGTAAGGAAATCCCCGTTTGCTCAACTTTTGAATTATAATAAGAACATAGGTTAGAAAATATATGGAGACAATTATGGAAACAGTTAATGAAATTCTTACAAAGTTAGAAAACGCTGATAATACAACTAAAAATGAACTTGAAAACAAACTTGTTAATATCGGTACAAAAGTTCTTCCTCAATTAGTAGATCAATTACAGGTTGTTAGAGGAATTAAAAGAGGCGTTGTGGCAATGACTTTGATTAGAATAGGTGATGCTTCCATAAAATATCTTGAACAGGCTGCTCACGAAAATAAAGATTTTGAATGGGTTGCAGAATATTTAATCAGAGAAATTAAGGGCGAAATTGCAGCTTAATATCTTTTTCAAAATAATTTAAAATCCGCTTAACAGGCGGATTTTTTTATGCTAAAATTTATCATATGGATATGTGGAAAGCTTTATTATTTTATGGAACTCTCTTTTTATTGATTTTTGCAATATGTACAAACTCGCTGCATTATGACTTTGATTTATGGGCAAGACTTATAGCAGGAATGGGAGTTATAGACGGCGGTGGTGTTCTAAAATCTGATTTTTTATCATATACGCCGGTACATACATGGTATGACCATGAATGGGGATCAGGGGTAATTTTCTATGCATTTTTAAAATATCTCGGCCCGTATAGTTTGATTGTTCTTGAAAGCTTGCTGTATTTCGGAATATTTTTTATTATAAGCAAAATAATAAAACTTCGAGGGATTCAATCTCCATATAATATAATTTTCTATATATTTCCGGTTATAGCCTTAGAAGCAAATTTTAATAATCCAATCCGCTGCCATCTGTTTACATTTTTGCTTTTCAGTTTATTCATATATATACTTGAGCTTGCAAGAACAGGCAAAAATAAACCTCTTTACCTTATTCCTCCTCTTATTGTGTTATGGAATAATCTTCATGGCGGTGTGGTAGCAGGTTTAGGGCTGCTATTAATGTATGCGGCCGGTGAGCTTTTAAACAAAAAAAACTTCAAAAAGTACTTAATAACGTTTGCGTTTTCAGTGCCTCTGCTTCTTATTAATCCGTGGGGATATGACTATATAAAATTCTTGCTTGCGGCAAATACAATGAAACGGCCTGATGTTGCAGAATGGTGGGGAATTTTTTCAAAAGTTCACATGTTCGGCCTTATACCGTTTAAGCTATTTATGCTCGGCATTATTTGCATTGAGCTTGCTGCAATTATAAAAACCAGAGCGGCCGATTTTGCCCAATGGTGGTCTAAACTGGACAAAACAAAGTATATTTTACTAATAACAACATTGTATCTTGCGATTACTAAAGTCAAATTGCTTCCTTTTTTCGTTATTATCGGTACTATATTCGGATATGAAGACTTTTACCGTCTAATTGAGAAAATTTCGATTCCCCAATGGAAAAATAGAATATTATATGCAGTACTCCTTTCAATGACATTATTTTCTTTAATATTAAAAGATATTTCCATACCTGTTAATTTTGAAGCTTATCCGGTTAAGGAAATTGAATTTGTAAAAATTAATAATATAAAAGGTAAACTTCTGATTAACTTTGGTCTTGGAAGTTACGCCGCGTATAAACTTTATCCTGATAATCTTATATATATGGATGGCAGATATGAAGAAGTATACTACGAAGGAATGGTTCCTTTGCTTAAAAAATTCTATCTGGTTTTACCTTACTGGCAGGAAGTTCTTGATAAATTTCCTCCTGATTTAATGATAATTGAAAATGATTATCCGATATACGGAGTATTAAAGAAATCAAATATCTGGTCTAATATATATGAAGGTAAAAGATTCGGAGTATTTGTCAAAAAAGAAAATGTTAAAAAGGATTATAAAATGCCTTCGGACGACAAAAAATATTATAAAGATACACTATTTGATACAGACATAAAATTCAAAAAGAGAGTATAATCATAATATGAATAATAAATCTTTTGAATATACATGCTTATTTGGAGGCGGAGCCATTAGAGGTGCAGCATACTGCGGCACTGTTAAAGCTATGGAAGAACTCGGAATTAACCCTAATACGGTTGCAGGTTCCTCTGTCGGGTCAATTATTGCAGGTTTAATTGCTGTAGGATACACTGCTAAAGAATTAAAAGATATTTTTATGCAGGTAAACTTTGAATTATTCAGAGATTTACAGTTTGCTATAGGCCCTCAATTTGCTTTGAGTAAAGGTGAAGTTTTTCTTGACTGGTTGAGAGATTTAATTGAGAAAAAATATTACGGTGAAAATTATAAAAAAGGTTCACATAAAGCAGTTACCTTTAGCGATTTAGAAACAAATCTTGTTATCATAACCACAGATCTTTCAAGTTTTGAATGTAAAGAGTTTTCTAAATGCGAAACCCCTGATTTTGAAATTGCAACTGCAATCAGAATTTCTTGCAGTATGCCGGGATTGATGAAACCGTATGAATACAATAACCGTGTACTTGTTGACGGAGATTTGCAAAAAAGCTCGCCGATGTGGAAACTTTCAAAAACTTTACAACCGGCAAATGAAAGAATACTCGAATTCAGATTGGAAGGCGATTTTGAAGGTAATGAAAAAAATACTATAGAATATATAAACTCACTTTATAGTTATGCAACAATTATTGCTACTGAATTTATCATGGATATTTATAATGATAAAGACAAATTTGATTATATTGTTATAAATACCGGAGATATTAACATTGTAGATTTTAATCTAGCAGCGGAAAAACGTGAAAATCTTATGCTTGCCGGCTATCAGCAAACTATGGATTACTTTAAAAATGTTCTTCCTAAAAAGAAAGAAAAACTTCTTGAAGTTTATACAAACATAGAATCATCATTAAAGAAAATTAAAAAAAATATTACAACCAACAAAGTTCAAAAAGGTAAATATATTCTGGCAGATTTATTCGTTTATCTTTGCGATTACGTAACTATAATTGATAAATGTGATTATAATGCAATTAAAGACTTTAAATCTGCTTTATATGAAAATATAATTCATCCTCCGCTATTTGGGAAAGCAAAACTTAAAAATGAAAAATATGTTTTTTGTCTTCTTGAACAATTATTAATACAAATTAATGAAAAAGTTCAGGAATATAAAGAGTTTTTGGATGTTTAAAAAATAAAAAAAAGAACCTTAAAAAGGTTCTTTTTATTTGCCCTGGGCCAGACTTGAACTGGCACTGAGTGATTAACCCAATTGGATTTTAAGTCCAACGCGTCTACCGATTCCGCCACCAGGGCGAGCAATATTTTATTTTCAGATCTTGGCGGAATCGCTAGACGACGTCTACTTACCTCCATTTTTTGATACTTAATTAAAAATCGGAGTCCTTGCCACCAAGGCTTGTATTTTATTTTCAAGCTCTTTAATCATACTTAAAAAATACCAGATTGTCAATAAATTTCTTTAATTTTAATTATTAAGAAATATTAATACAAATTATTTAATCAGGCAATTTTTAAAGAAATGCAGCTTTTATATATATAGAGTATATAAGTATAAGGATTAAATATGGCTTTCAGTTTAAATAAATTGGGCGATACATTATTGCAAATAGGAAAAAGCACGCTGCAAACTGGTACATTCTATGCAACAGCCAAAGCTCTTAATTCACCTTGCTCTATGGGAGGGAGTGTATTTGGATGCGGAACTTTCGGCGGATACGCTGCTTATCCTATGGTAGGTTATAACATGGGTTGCTATGGTTTCAACCAGATGGGCATGCTTAACTCTTATAATACACAAATGGCAATCGGTCAGGCATACGGTCAGGGTTTTGCACTGGGTGAGCAGATAAAAGCTCAGGGCGGCATGGGTATGTTTGGAACAAATCAGGCTTTTTCGGCATGGCAAAACCCTTATGCTAACACTAACCAGACAATTGAACCAACTAAAAACAAGGCTGCCGAAAAGTTTGACGAACACCCTACTGAATTAGGTGAACAATTTGAAAATAATTCAAGAAATAATAAAACAACTCAATTTGTAATGTCTGATTGGAATAAAACCGCTGAAGGCAAAGAAAAAGATGCAAAATACACAGAATACACCTCTAATTTTGCTAAATCTTACATAGCTTTTATGGACGAAAAATCAGGAAATAAAGACAATGAAATTACGCTGGAAGAATATTTAAAACACAATATGGCCTCTGACCTCCCGGAAGATGCAGAAAAAGCAGAATACAACGTTCAGGCACAAACTTCATTCAAAAAAATTGACCAGAATGGCGACGGAAAAATAGACTGGAAAGAAATGTCCGCCTTATTCAGCACATATGATGCAATGCAAGATGGTAAACGTGACGGAAAGATTACGACAGCGGAAATGCAGCTCGGTTTTGATAGTCTTACAAACTCAACATCTATCGATATGGATACAAAATTGAGAACAGAATATAAACGTCTGTTTGGAAATGATGAAGAAGCTAAGAAATAAGCGGGTCAAATAATCCCCATTCAAATGGTTTATTATTTGCAAAATTTAAAAGCTTGTTCTTATTAAGAGCCTTCATTTTTTCAAAAGCTGCGTCATAGTCATCATCACCATTCATAGTGAGAATAGGTATTAACGCTTCATATGCTAGTTTCATAACCTTTGCATCATAATTAATGGCAAGAGTCTTAACACCGCATTTAATTGCTACAAGAACAGCATGAAATCTCATTGCTATCATATAATCAAGTTTTGAAATTTTTATTATAAAATCTACCTGAGATAATGAATGTAAAATTTCTGTTTGTATCTCCGGGTTTCTCAGTTTGAGCATTTTTTCAAAAATTTTACATATTTTTAAATCCACAGATTTTTGAAACGCATACAATTCAATTTTCTTATCCGGAAATTCATTGACTATTTTATCTGCAAGCTGATTCAGCAGTAAATCATTCATAGTCTTGCAGTCTCTAAGCTGAACTCCGACAATACCTGAATCTTCTTCATGCTGAGGTAAATCAAGAGAAAATACCGGATCATTTACAAGAGAAGCATTAAGCCCCCAGTTTTTTACTCTTTCAAGACTTTTTTCGTCCCGTACAGTTATAAGAGAAGCTTTTGAAAGAATTTCTTTTACAATCTTCTCTGAACGCTCACTCTGTAATGGCCCTATTCCCTGTGCAAAAATAATAACCTTTTTGTTCATAGCCAGCGCAATTTTTATAACTATAGAATAGTAAAGTAAACTTTTAAAGCTGGTTACATCCTGTAAAAGACTGCCTCCTCCGGAAATAAGAACCTCCGAATTTGCAAGCAGTGCAAATACAGCGAGCAGATTAAAGTTTTTTACAGAGAAAACCTGAAACATAGATGAAGTTTTTTTAGGATTATTAGATATAACAGCGACATTAGAGCCTCTTGAACGTAAATGGTCAACAAGACATGCCAAAATTGCTTCATCACCAAAATTATCAAACCCGTAATAGCCGGAAATAGCAACATTTTTGCCCACTATAAGACTCCTTTAAGAATTTCATTAATTTCATCTTTGTAAGGAATAGATTTAATAGCACCAATACCTTTTGCCTGAATGCCGGCTATGACAGAAGCGTATTTAACAGCTTCCACAGGAGTATAACCATGTGTAACGGCATGAAGATATCCGCCGTTAAAAGCGTCACCTGAACAGGTTGTATCTATTATATCTTTTGTATAAAATTCAGTAAAATAAACATTCCCGCTGTAACCTGTATAATATCCGCATTTCTGGCTTGATTTAATAATTACAGTGGAAACTCCGTAGTCCCAGATTTTTTTAATAATATTTTCAGCGGATTCAAGCTCAAGAATATTAGTTGTATCATATTTATCATTCATAAATAATATATCAACATAAGGAATAATCCTGCTGAAATTTTCCTTGGCATCATCTGGGGTAGTAAGTCTTGCCGCGTAATTCGGGTCAAAAGCCGTAGTAATATTCTTTTCTTTAGCTATGGAAAATGCCTTAATAACGGCCTCAGAAGCAGACATAGAAAGTGACATAGTCGTACCGGTAGAATAAATTATTTTTGAACTTGAAATATAATCTTCTGAAATATCATCAATAGAAAGTTTAGAAGGTGCAATTTTTCTTCTGTAATATGACACCTCTTTTTCCTGAGCACTCGGGCGTGCAATAAAATAAAGCCCGTTTGGTTCATTTGCAAGTTTAACCTGAGAAATATCAAGCCCTTCTGCCTGCCAGCTATCCATAAGAAAATCTTTGAAAACATCATTGCCAACACGTGTTATAAATCCGACACGCGACCCTGCTCTCAATGCTGCAATAGCAGTGGCAAGTGCATCACCGCCATAATATTTATACAGGCAGTCTGCGCAGCATAATTTTGTATCACTAGATAATTCAATCAAGCTTTCACCGATAGCAATTATATCAAGTTTTTCTTCCATGTTAACCTTTCAATTCTTTAATAATACGTTCAGCGCGTTTGGAAATTTCTTTATACGAACAGCCTTCATAGAAATCACGCCCGACTCCGACTGCAAGCGCACCGGCTTTTATATATGAAGTTACTTCATTAAGTTTTACATTTCCTTGCGCCAAAACATTTAAAAAAGGCATAGGCCTTAACAAATCTTCAACATAAAGTGCGCCTCCAAGAGCTTTTATAGGATAAAGTTTTATCAAAGGCACTCTTACTTTCCATGCATCATAAGCCTCATTTGCAGTAGAGGCACCTGCAATAAACGGGATTTGTTTATCCTTTGAAAATTTCACAAGATTCATATGAAAAATAGGTGAAGAAAGAATTTCCGCTCCGGCAGCCAATGCTGATTCAGCCTGTAAAGATGTAATGATACCGCCTGCACATACAGTAATTTCTTTTGAAATTTCTTCAATCGCAGAATAAATTTTAGGATTTTCCACATTTATCTCTAAAATTTTTATCCCGCCGTCAATAAGTGCATGTGCTATATCAACGACCTCTTGTGGATTTTTTTTTCTAATTATAGGAAACACCTGTTCTTTTGCAAGAAGATTAATTAAATTTTTTGTCATAGTCTATCCCTTTTTCAAAATTTATTATATCATAAATATGGATGTAAGAAAAATTTTAGCGACAATGAGCGTCAGCCGAGGGATTGTGGACATGAAATTATTTAGAAGAAAAGCCTTTTTTATAAAATCATTTTTATTGCATTTATTCCTTTCAATAGTAGTAATAGGTCTTTCATGGAGCCTTATAGAGCCAAATGCATACAATTTTATGGTAAAAAGTTTTGTAGCAACAAAACCGGGCGATTCCTCAATTGCTCTTATTGTTATTGATGACAAATCAATAGAATATCACAGATGGCCTTGGCCGCGTGAATACTATGCACAAATGATGGATTTTTTGAATGAATATTCCCGCACAAAGCTGATAGGCTATGATGCTATATTAACTACCCTTGATAAAGATAATCCTGAATCTGATGAGTATTTTTTTGAAACAATAAAAAAAATTCCGAATCTGGTTGTAGGCTTTAGCCCCCAGCAGCAGCCTTATGAATCAGAAGCCGATGCTCAATATGATAATCTATTCAAACAAAAGTTTGCGACTAATATAAAACTGAACTATACTCCGTATGATTTTGGAAGATACAAAAGTATATCTAAATTTCCAAAACCGTATTTTGACGCAGTAAAAATGACCGGTTCCGTGAATATTTCGCAAAATCAGAACGGATATTTGACATATATGGATCAAATTGTTTCTGTCAATGGGCAATACTATCCTTCTCTAGGCCTGCGGATGTATATGGCGCTTAACAATACTTCTGATGTAAGCGTGAATGTCGATAACATAACAGTTGAAAAAACAGGTTTAAAAATACCATCAGTAGCTAATATTAAAGGAGTACAAAATCTTATTAAGTATTATAAACTTTCGGATAATGCTTACACTCACAAAAAATATTCTGCAATAGATATCATTAAATCATTAGAATTAATTAAACAAGGCAAAAAACCAATTATAGACCCTGCTGAGTTTAATGATAAAGTCGTTTTTGTCGGTGCAAATGCAAAAGCAGCAGCTCTGGGTCTTGAGGATGCTCTTGCCACCCCTATTGAACAAAAACATCCCGGGGTTGATATACAGGCAACAAATCTGGACAATCTTATGAATAATGAATTTTTAATCCAGACGGGATTCTTTACAGATATACTTATACTTGCAATAATGACAGGACTAACATTCCTTATTATAACAAAATTTTCATACTTTGCCTCACTGGGATTGCTGATAGTACTTGCAGCTCTGTATATGGTTTTCAGTATAGTCTGCTACCGTTACGGGATTGCCGTTAATGTAATTACGCCTGTAGCAATCCAGCTTTTGACTACAATTTTCGGATATTCATACAGATTTCTTCTTGAAGGCAAAAACAAAGAAAAAATAAAACAGGCTATGGGTAAATATCTTTCTCAGGATATTATGAAAAATGTTGTCCAAAACATAGATGATATTAAACTCGGCGGCAAGCGTGCCAATGTAACGGTACTTTTTGCTGATATACGCGGCTTCACAAGTATGAGCGAAAAAATGACTGCGGAAGAAGTCTCCGTTATATTAAACGAATACTTTACTGAAATTGAACCTATAATTACAAAATATAACGGTGTAATAAATAAGTTTATCGGGGATGCTGTTATGGCAATTTTCGGCGAACCGATTCAGGACATTAATCATCCGCAAAATGCCGTAAAATGTGCTTATGAAATGCTCAAAACCGTTGACAGGCTGCAAGATAAATGGCTGTTTGAAGGTAAGCCTAAAATTGAAATTGGTATAGGTATCAATACCGGAGAAGCTTTTGTGGGCAATATAGGTTCAGAAAAACGTCTTGAATATACCGTCATTGGCGATACAGTTAATCTTGCAAGCCGTATTGAAAGCTATAATAAAGTTTACCGCACTAACTTTTTAATTAGCAGTTCAACTTACTCATATGTCTGTGCAATGGCGGACGTTATAAAAATAAGCGAAGTCCAAATCCGCGGTAAATCAAAAAAAATGGACATATATGAAGTTTTAAGGCTGAGCCGTAATGATTGAAAATCTCGATAAGATTAAAATAGCAATTGATGTTGAGATTAAACACCGCTATATTGATATACGCGGTAAAACTCAGAGTTTTTCTTCATTTATAAAAAATGAAGCAAAAAAATTATATAAAGCAACTCAAAAAAATCCCCGCTGGGCAGTAATTATAGAAATTTTTGAGCATTACCCTTTTGCGTCTTTAAATGAACGCAGAAAATCCATAGACAGACTTATTAAGGTTATTAAATCAGAAATTCAAACTACATCCGCTCCATTACCGGAAATAAATGACGAAATTCCTAAAAACCCTAATGAAGTTGATGTCATGTACGTAAAAGGTGTCGGCCCTAAAATTGCATACAAACTTAACAAACTCGGTATATATACCGCAAATGATTTAATGTGTTATTTTCCTAAAAAACATATCGACTATTCGTCAAGAACTCTTATAAAAAAACTGAAAGAAGGTGAAAATACAACAGTTTTCGGTTATATAAAATCAGTTTCGGCATTTAATACAAAAAATAATCTTTCTGTGGTGAGGGTAACAGTTGCCGATGAGAGCGGAAAATTTGAGCTTAGCTTTTTTAATGCTAAGTCAAACAGATTTATGCTGGAAAGAACAAAAGCACAATTTCCTGTTAATGCCGGCATAATGATTTCCGGCACAGTCAAAATGAATAATTACAATCATAAACTTACAATTGATAAACCAGCATATTCTATTATGACAGGAGAATTCCTTGAGGGAAACACCGCCAATCTTCACATGGCAAGAATTGTACCGATATATACCGTATGCGAGGACTTAAGCATAAAAACGCTCAGAAAAGCCATATACAACGCGATACAGCTATATAAAAATCATATTTCAAATATTGTACCTGATGAAATCAGAGAACGCCTGGGCATTATGGATAAGAAGGAAGCAGTGCAGCAGATTCACTTTCCTGAAAGTATGGAGTCTCTTGAGCATGCGCGTTTCAGTCTAATTTTTGAGGAATTATTTTTGGTTCAGCTTAAACTTGTAAGATTGAGAAATGAAAGCAGCACTCAATCTGCAATTGCTTTAAAAATAGAAAAAGACGGATTGGTACAAAAATTCATAAATAGCCTTCCTTTTGAATTGACAGGCGGCCAGAAAAAAGCGGTAAACGAAATTCTAAATGACCTGAATTCTGAACAACCCATGGCAAGGCTGCTGCAAGGTGATGTTGGGAGCGGCAAGACGGTTGTTGCCTGTATTATGCTTCTTGCAGGTATAGAAAACGGTTATCAGGGAGCTCTTATGGCTCCGACAGAAATCCTTGCACAGCAGCACTATAATAATCTAGTTCAATGGCTTACCCCGCTGGGATTAAGCGTCGGACTATTCCTCGGCAGTCAGGGGAAAAAAATAAGAGAAAAATTCCAGACAGATTTACGCAACGGACAAACAAATATTGCAGTTGGTACACATGCGCTTATTCAGGATAATATAGAGTTTAATAATTTAGGTGCAATTGTAGTGGACGAGCAGCACAGATTTGGAGTCAGACAAAGAAATATTCTGCGTAAAAAGTCTCAAAACCCGCAAATTCTTACAATGACAGCAACTCCTATCCCAAGAACTCTTGCAATGACTGTTCACGGAGACTTGGATTTAACTGTTATTGATGAACTTCCTAAGGGCAGAAAACCGATTATCACTTCACTAACAAGCTCGCACAAACAAGTTTACGACCTTATAGCGCGAGAAATTTTATCAGGCAGACAGGCATATATTGTCTATCCTTTGATAGATGAAAGTGAGACTCTATCGGCAAAAGCAGCAACCATTGAAGCTGAAAAACTACAAAATGAAGTATTTCCACAGTTTAAAATAGGTCTATTGCATGGAAAACTTAAAAATGATGAAAAAGAACAGGTCATGGAAGACTTTAAAAATAAAAAATATGACATACTGGTCTCCACAACTGTTGTTGAGGTTGGAGTTGATGTTCCGAATGCAACAGTAATGGTTATTGAAAATGCCGAACGATTTGGCCTTTCACAACTTCATCAGCTCCGGGGACGTGTTGGCCGTAATCAGCTTCAATCATACTGTGTACTTGTAAGTTCAACGCGTTCGCAGGAAACAAAAGAACGTTTAAATATTATGACTCAGACTAATGACGGATTTGTAATTGCTGAAAAAGATTTACAACTTCGAGGCCCGGGTGAATTTTTAGGAACGCGCCAGAGCGGTCTTCCGGATTTGATTATCTCTGACATTGTCAGAGACGCAAAAATCCTTGAACTCGCAAGACAAGAAGCCATAGACTTTCTCAAAACTAATGACATTAACAAATATCCATTACTTCAAAAAGTTACATCTCTGCAAATGTTCAGCGGACTTGATATATAGTTTAAAACATCTTGAATCAGGGCATAATTATATTATCGGGGAAGATTGTTAACAAATATTAAATATACATTTGCACAAAAGGCAATTTTTTCTCGAGTATATACTTTATATATATAAGAGAGTATAAAGAGGTATAGATATGGGTTTCACTATTACGCCAAGAGCTTCATATAAACCTTTAGGCCGCCAGCCTTTCAGACCGGGTCAATGGCAGGGTTATAAAGCTGCGTCAAGCCACACAACCTATATCCAGAATAATTTTTTCGGAAACAGTTATAATTCAGGCATGAATTATGGTTACAATTATGGTTACAATTATGGTAATTATTGTAATCATGATGACGGCGGACTCAGTAAAGGTGCAAAATGGCTGTTAGGACTTGGTGTAGGTACTACCTTACTCGGCGGTATTCTTAAAATGTTCGGAGTCGGCTCAAACAACAACGCTGAAACGGTTACAACACATACAAACGATAATACAACACCTCCACCTGTTGATGATGGCAGCGAAAACGTTAATAATGATGAAACAGTAGATTCAAATAAGTCAAAACCAACGTTAGAAGAAAAAAAGTCAGATATTAATCCAGATATATTAAAAGTTCAAAAACAGGAAGTCAAAGAAACAACAAACTATACTGTTCAATACGGCGACACCTGGGCTAATGTTATAATGGCAAAATATAAAGATGAAAACGGCAATCCGATAAGTTTTGCTGACGCAAAAGAATTATGGACACAATTGAAAGGAGAATGCGGCGTAAGTAAAGATGCTGACGGTATGCCATCAAATATCGAATTGCCAAATGAATTCAAAAACTACAAACTTGATATAAATGGTAAAGTTACTCCGAATACAAACTTTGATAATTCTAATTATAAAGACTATGACGGAAAAGGATTCCAGAGCAAAACAACCACAAACTACAATGCTACAGGAACAATAAACGGTAAATCAATAGGAACAATATCAGGAAGCGGCAAAGAAGTTACAGCACAATTGAGAGCAAAAGGTTTCTCTGATAAAGATATTAAAACTGCAATGCAAAATGGTGAAGTTAAAATAACCAAACAACAAAATGAAGAATAAAAGCCCGAAAGCAAAATCGGGCTTTTTATATTTTGTAACAAAATGTTAAGCAACATTGAATCAAAAAGGCAATTTTTTCTCGAGCATATACTTTATATATACAAGAGAGTATAAATTGAGGTAAAGATATGGGTTTCACTATCACACCAAGAGCTTCATATAAACCTTTAGGCCGTCAGCCTTTCAGACCAGGGCAGTGGCAGGGTTATAAAGCTGCGTCAAAACATACGACTTATATCCAAAACAATTTCTTTGGTTCAGGATACAGCACAGGAATGAATTATGGAAACTACGGAAACTACGGAAACTACGGTAACTATGGAAGTTATTGTAACCATGATAATGGTATGAGCAAAGGCATGAAATGGCTTTTAGGTCTTGGTGTTGGCACCACATTACTCGGCGGTATCCTTAAAATGTTCGGAGTCGGAGGCAACAAAGAAACCGGTGCAGCGGCTCCAGCGGCACAACCGGCAGTTAATAGTGAGGCTGCACAAAATAATGATGCCATTGTTGCTAGAAATATACAACCTGAAAAAACAGAAGAAACACCTGAAGAAAAAGGCGCAGTAGAGCAGCAACCTGCGGAAGAAGATAATAACGGCATAAAATGGAATGATATTAAAAACATGACCTGTCGTGATAACAGTGGTAAAACTCTTGACATTACCGGAAAACTTACATTAGGCGATAACGGTAATCCGCCGAAATCATTTACAATTACAGACCAATCATCAGGAAATGTTTATAAATTTGAGCTGACATCTGCAAAAGACGGTGATAAGCCGGTTTACACCTGCACATCACGTAATGGTCAGGCTGCATCATCAGATAACCAGTATACGCTTGAAACAAAAGCTGACGGCACCCCTGAATTAGTACAGTATGAAAATCAGGATAACTACAGCACAGGACTAAAATTTGGTTCTGTTGCAAATAATGGCGGCGGTGCAGAACAAACTTTTAGTGAGACAATTACCGTTAATACAAGCGTAGGCCCTGGAACTTTTACAATAACTGCAAATTCAAAAGAGGAACTTGAGAAGAAAAAAGAGCAAGTAGAAAATCCAAAAGATCCACAGACCGGTAAGCCGTTCGGGCCATTTGTGCCATCAACAGACAAAGAATCTGTAACCTCAGATATATTTACAAACCCTTGGGCGAACTTTGTAACAAACCTGACAGCAAGCAATCAAACTAATACAGCAAAAACAGAACAAAATATACTAAATCAGATTAAATCATCTACCAAATACCAGAATTCAGAAGTATCACTAAGTAAAAATTCAGACGGAAGTTATCAGGTTCACATAAAAACTCAAAGCGGAGAAGAAAGCAGAAGAATAGCTGATTTGAACAAGTTTGATATCAATGAATTTACCTCAAGAACATAATAACAACTCCCTAACGGGAGTTGTTTATTGCAAAAATGTAACAATATTTTTTAGCATAATTGGCAATATTTGAAAAAAAATGTATAATATATAGATAAGATATGTCCGCAAAGTTGCGGGTAGTGTATGAAAGAGGTGTTTATATGGAAGACTTGAAAGTTGTAATCGGCTCCGACCATGCGGGTTACGAATACAAAGAAAAAATTATTGATTACTTAAATGCCAGAAATATTCCCTATACCGATGTTGGAACACATACAAAAGAATCCTGCGATTATCCGGAAATCGCACGTTCAGTATGTGAAAGAGTAATCAGCGGCCGTTCAAACAGAGGCATTCTTGTTTGCGGTACCGGTATTGGTATGTCTATTGCCGCCAATAAAGTTCGCGGTGTCAGAGCTGCTCTTTGTAATGATACTTACTCTGCAAGAGTTTCAAGAGCACACAACAACGCTAATGTGCTTTGTCTCGGTGAACGTGTTATTGGGGAACACTTAGCATTGGATATTGTTGATATTTGGCTTAAAACAGGCTTTGAAGGCAACAGGCACAAACGCAGAGTTGATATGATTGAATAAAAAAATCCCTCTCGAATTGAGAGGGATTTTTTTTAGCTTTGTGCAACTACCGTTGTTATTAAATCACCGTAGTTATTAACGTGCCCGTCAGTTTCCAAAATAATGTAGTTAAGTTCAGAATCTTCTTTGATTGCTTTTTCTGCAACAGCCTTTGCTTCATCCAAATCAGTATATTCACCAATTAATGTTCTTGAAAATTCGGAATAGTCTCTTTCTGTGTAAACGTGATACATAATTAACTCCTTTCTTACTTTCCTACATTTTACTACAAAATTATATTCGTGTTACAATCATCCTGAGGGATATAAAAATGAATAGCAAAGAAATTATTAAACAAGCCGAATGCGAATTAAAAGAACAATTTGAAATAATAGACGAAATAAGAGATTTTAATCAGGAAAAGGTATTAAATGCCTTTATTGAAAATAAAGTTGCACCGGAACATTTCTACACGGTTTCGGGATACGGGCATGATGATATGGGGCGCGAAACATTAGACAAAGTTTTTGCTGACGTATTTAAAGCAGAAAAGGCACTGGCAAGAATACACTTTGCCTCAGGTACCCACACTCTTGCGTGTGTTCTGTTTGGTAACCTCAGACCGAATGACAAATTAATTTCTCTTGTAGGTGCTCCTTACGATACAATGCAGGAAGTTATCGGGACATTAGGAGATGAGGAAACAAAAGAAGATTCGCTTATTGCCCATGGAGTTATATATGATGAAGTTCCATTGAAAAATAATGATGTTGACCTTGAGGCAATAGAAAAAGCCGTTGACAATTCAGTAAAAATGGTGCTTATTCAACGCTCAAAAGGATATTCAACAAGAAAATCTCTTACAATTGATACTATAGGAAAAATTTGCAAAATCGTTAAGAAAAAAAATCCGAATTGCATATGCTTTGTTGATAATTGCTACGGTGAATTTGTAGAAGACAAGGAACCTATTGAAGTGGGAGCAGATATCATAGCCGGTTCCCTCATAAAAAACCCCGGAGGCGGCATTGTGGAAGCAGGAGGATATATTGCAGGAAAAGCAAAATATGTTGATAAAAGCGCGAATCGCCTTACTGCCCCTGGAATAGGCAGCGAAGGCGGTGCTATGTTTAATCAGCACAGACTTATTTTTCAAGGGTTATTTATGGCTCCGTCAGTGGTATCGGAAGCCGTTAAAGGCGCAGTTCTTGCAGCGAAAATATTTGATGAAATCGGCTACGATTCGTCGCCAAAATATAACGAAAAACGTACTGATATTATTCAAAATATAACTTTCGGCTCGCCTGAACCGCTTGAACAATTTTGCCGTACAATCCAGTCTCTGTCTCCTGTAAACGGTTATGTAACCCCAATTCCAGAATATATTCCAGGGTATGAAGATAAGGTTATAATGGCAGGCGGTACTTTCATCGAAGGCTCAACAATAGAACTTTCGGCAGACGGCCCTATGAGAGCTCCTTATGTTGCGTATATGCAAGGAGGACTTAATTATGCTCACGTTAAGATTGCGCTTTCAAAAATTTTAGAAAAAGTAAAGAATAATTAACGAATTCATGATAGAAGATATCTATTGTAATTCGAAACATAGTTATTATAAAATTTCACGCCAAGAAACCGTTTTATTAAGTTTTGTTAAACTCAAATAGCACTATACAACTAATTCTTTAGGATTAGATACAAATTATTACATAATTACAATTGACTAGTAATTTTTTGTGGTATGCTGTTAGTTGACCCCGTTAAGGGTGATGAAATTTCGTATTTAGTATAAGAGGAAAGGGTAAAATATGTCATTACCAAATGTAGCTTACTTTTCAATGGAAATTGCATTAGACCAGTCTTTAAAAACTTATTCCGGCGGGTTAGGATTTTTGGCAGGCTCACATATGTTATCTGCCGGCTATCTGCAAATGCCTATGGTTGGTGTAACAATGTTATGGTCATACGGCTACTATGACCAGAGAATAGCACATGATGGTCAGGTTGAAGTCGCTTATATTAGAAAATATTATGACTTCCTAAAAGACATCAATGTTCAAACCGAAGTTGATATTTTCGGTGAAAAAGTTAAGGTTAAAGCTTATCTCGTAGAACCTGAATTATTCGGAGCTTGTCCTGTATATTTATTGACAACTGATATTGAAGGAAACAGCGATTGGGCAAAGAGTATTTCTCACAAACTCTATGACGGCAATGAAAAAATCAGAATTGCACAGGAAACTGTTCTTGGTGTAGCAGGTATTAGAATACTTCAAGCTGTAGGTTATAACTTTGATGTTGTTCATATGAATGAAGGTCATGCACTTCCTGCTGCATTTGAATTATTAAGACAGTATAACGGTAATCTTGAAGAAGTTAAAAAGCGTACGGTATTTACAACTCACACGCCTGTTGCGGCAGGGAATGAAGTTCACTGGGTTGATACGCTTTTGGAAGGCGGATTCTTTGCCGGTGCTTCAAGAGAAACTGCGGTTAATCTCGGTGGAGAAAACTTCTCTCTTACGGTTGCAGCATTGAGAATGTCAAGAATTGCCAACGCAGTATCTCAGCTTCATGGACTTGTTGCTAACAAGATGTGGGAATGGGTTGACGGAAGATGCCCTATCAGAGCAATTACTAATGCTGTTAACCTCCACTACTGGCAAGATGAACGTATTAAAAATGCCCAAACTCCGGAAGATTTACTTGCAGTTAAACGCGAAATGAAAGTTGAACTTTTTAAACATGTCGCTAATGTTGCCGGTAAGAGATTTGACCCGGATGTATTAACTATCACCTGGGCAAGAAGATTTGCCGACTACAAACGTGCCTGGTTAATCTTAATGGATAAAGACAGAATTAACAAATTACTTGATGAAAATAAAGTTCAAATTATTTTTGCAGGTAAATTCCACCCGGATGATGTTATGGGTAAAGAAATGTTCAATAAATTGTTGAACCGTTCTCACTCCTTGAAAAACGTTGTTGTTCTGCCGGGGTATGAACTTCAATTGTCAGGATTGTTGAAACGCGGTTCCGATATATGGTTGAACACACCGCTTAGACCATTCGAAGCTTCAGGTACTTCAGGTATGTCAGCTAACGCTAACGGTGCATTACACTTATCCATTTACGACGGTTGGACAGTTGAAGGTACATTTGACGGAATCAACGGTTACACTGTTGAATATCCTGGACTTGATGATGAAATGCCTTGGGAAGAACGTCACTGGAAAGATCATGAGTGTGTAATGGATATTATTGAAAACAGAATTATCCCTACATACTATGAAAACAAAACAGAATGGGCAAGATTGATGAGACAGGCTATCAGAACTTCTGAAGCTTACTTCAACTCTGACAGAATGGTTGTGGAATACTACAACAGATTGTACAAACCAATTGCTCATGATGATTCTTCAACAGGTACAGACAAAAAAGAAATGAAAATTTCTGAAACTCCTACATTTGATGCATGGACTTTCTCTAACATCAAATAGTTGAAGGGAAAATATAATCACTTAAAGACCGGTACTATACCGGTCTTTTTTACTGTTTTCCAAATTATATTAAGAAAAGTAACAGAAAAAGAATAAAATATTAAAGATT
>ERZ779843.2374-NODE-2374-length-18293-cov-4.630003_pt1 | contig 18293 bp, 14 predicted proteins | sample MGYA00511560_ERZ779843 | MGnify/ENA primary metagenome ERZ779843 (study PRJEB29588, sample SAMEA2158062) | human gut metagenome | biome: human gut; feature: human-associated habitat; material: faeces | place: Denmark | collected 2008/2010 ... | reverse complement strand
CCCACCTCGGGGCGAGTACGGTAGGATGCGTTTATCAAATATCAAAGCAGCAAAGCAATTAGACTTTTCAAAATCCGTCAGTGACAAGACAATTTTTTAGACAGAGTTCACGGATTTTCAAGTGCCTTGGCAGGCAAAATTATATTTCAAATAATCGGGACATAAGAAATATTATAGGTGAATCCCCGACATTAACTGATCAGGCTCAACAGACGGAGCAGGAAGATCCAGAAGGTCAGGGTGACCGAAGATAACAGGGTGGTGGCGACCACGATGCTCGAAGCAAGTATGTCGTCACCATCCATATTTTTTGCCATAATATATGCCGCAGGCGTGCATGGGGAGGCGAGCATGATCAGCAGTGCGATCAGCTCCTGATCGCGGAAACCTGAGAATGCTGCGATCGGAAGGAAGATTGCTGCCCAGCCCAAAAGCTTCATAAAGGAGGCCGCAAAGGTCGGCTTCAGCTTTGCCAGTGCCTTTCTGCCCTCGAAGCTTGCACCGATCGAGATCAGCGCAAGGGGAGAGGTCATGACGGCAAGATTATTAATGGACTTGCTTACAATGCCCGGGAGCGGCAGGTTGATAAAAGATGCGATGAGTCCCAGGACGATGCCGATGATGATCGGATTCTTCAGAATATTGATAAATGCCTTGCGGATATTGGCGGAGGAGTCCGCATCGGTGTGTCCGCTTTCAAAGGTCAGAACGATCACGGCGAAAATATTGTACAGCGGCACAGAGCCGATGATCATAAGCGGTGCCATGCCGGAGTTGCCGTAAATATTCTGGATAAAGGCAACTCCGAGAATGGCGGCGCTGCTGCGGTAAGAACCCTGCACGAAGGCACCGACCGAATGCTTGTCCTTCAGAGTAAGCTTCGCAACGATCCACACCGACAGGATCGAAAAAAGAGTGGCAACAAAGCAGAATCCGACATATTTCACATCAAAATGATGCCGGATATCTGTGCCTGCCAGATCCAGAAAAACAAGACATGGCAGGCAGACCTTGAAGACAAAACGGTTTGCGGCCGAAGCAAAATGATCATCGATAATCCCGATGCGTTTAAAAATATTGCCAAGTATCATAATGGCAAAGATTGGTACAGTTGCGTTTATACTGAAAATAAAACTATCCATGGTAATCTCCGTTCTGAATAAATTGTTGCAAAGAGGCGGACCTCCGAAAAAATTTTAGCAGAACGGCATGATATTTTCAAGAGACGGCGGTGCCGTGCCAGCGGTGGAAACCACCGTTTAAGCTCATGACCGTGTAGCCGCGGACTGCAAGATCTCTTGCCGTGATAAGGCTGATATGACCGGAATCACAGTAAAGAACGATGTGCGCCGGTAGCCTGCTGTGAGCGGTTTCGTAGTCCTTGAGCAGTGATGGAAATTCGCTGACGGCACGTTCCCAGTCCAGCCGGACAGCACCGGGAATATGCCGGTTTTCATAATCGCTGCGGCTGCGAAGATCGATCAGCAAAGTATCCGCCTCCTGAAGATATTCGTTTAACGTTTTTTCTGATATCACGCGATAATTCATGGGACCGCCCCCTGATCTCAACATTATGTAAAGGGGGCATGAAGCCCCCAAAAAAATCAATGCGTTGCTTCGGAAACAGACCGGATTAATAGCGGTCAGACTCGTCGGAAGTGTGGCAGTTTCGGGTTGTGTTCTTGCTGCTGTTCTTCATTTTGTTTGAGCTCTTGTTTGAGGTGTTTGAAGCATTGCTTGTGTTTGAAGCGTTGCCGGCATTCTTGGAAGAATTGTAGCTATTGTCAGCATTTGTCGAATTTGATGAATTTTTTGCCATAATTATACCTCTTTTCTAAGTGATAATGATTCGGTCAGGAGAATTTCTCGTGACACCATTGTGATTGTTGCATGAAATAGTATGGCGTATTTTATAAAAATTATGCAAAAACTCTAAAAATATTGAAAAAAATGCTGATATACTATATTATGTTAATATCTGTATAATGTTACGAAATGATTTTCGTCAAGGGAGATTATATTAGAAAATGAGGTGTAAGGAATGAAGAGAAACAAACAGGTATTGAAGGCGGCTGCATGGGCAATGTCATTCGCAATGATGGTGACATGTGTCGATGTTCCCGGGGCTGCACTGGCAGCCAAAAAGCCGAAGCTTAACAAGAGCAAGGCTGTGATCCGGGTGGGAAAAAAGATAAAGCTGCGTGTGAAAAATGCCGGCGGAAAGAAAGTAAAATGGACCAGTACCAAAAAGAAAATTGCCTCTGTCACCAAAAAGGGAGTTGTCAAGGGCAAGAAGGCAGGAAAGACTGTGATCAAGGCAAAGGTAGGGAAGAAGACTCTGAAGTGCCGCGTAACAGTCAGGAAGAATAATGTGCAGGCATCGGCAGATGTTTATTCATTTGCGCCACAGACGAATGCACCACAGGCAACGAACGGAAGCAATCAGACTTTGGCTCCGCGTAATTCCCAGCGTCCGACTGCGTCAGCACCGGTCAAGAGTCCTGCTGCATCTGCAAAACCGGGGGTATCTGCGGGAACGGCGTCCGGTCAGCCGACCGGCACAGCACCGTCTGCAACGGACATTCAGACACCGGAGCCAATTAAAACACCGTCTGCAACGGACATTCAGACACAGGAGCCGATTAATACACCAGATCCTGTGAAGACACCGTTTGCAACGGAGACGAGCGTTCCGACACAGACGCCGTCTGCAACGGATATTCAGACTCCTGAGCCTTCCGATACAGCAGTACCGTTTCTGTCCACCGTGCAGATTACGACGAAGAAGGACGGAGAAGTATGGTCGGAATCCGAGAACAGCTATTACCTCAAGAAGCAGGGCGCAAGTGCATTTGAGGACAGTATGAGTGTGGAGGACGGAACCTACGATATTTATGTGTACGATGGAGAGACACTGGAAGATACCGATGAGGATGTTGAGGTAACCGGTCATAACCGTAAGATCACGATCGATTACTATACGGTCAGCTTCTGGGATGAAGACAATACCCTGATGAAGAACATTAACAAGCAGATCGTCCGCAAGGGAAAGAAAGCGGAATGTCCGGAATTTACTCCGGGTAAGATCGACTGGACCTTCAAGGGCTGGTATGTCGATGATATGGAAAGCGGCGACACTGTTATCTATGATTTTGACCGGCAGGTAACGTCCACAACGTCACTTCGTGCGGAATGGAAGTTTTCTCCGGGAAGCACCGTTTATACGGCAGCATATTTCCTGGCAGATTTTGACGGTAATTACGAAGATGAGCCAACCAGAGTACAGGAGGGAATCGGGATGGCTCAGTCAGAGACGACAGTAACGGCGTCTGACAGTCCCCAACCCGGCTTTGTACCGGATACCGAGCGAAACGAGAAAGTGTCCGTAAAAGCGGACGGTAAAACAGTTGCGAGATTTTATTATAAGAGAGCATCTTACCAGTTAAAGTGGGATTTAAACGGTGCCACCAAGGACGGAGCATCTTATCTTCAGGAGAGCGTTCCGTATGGACAGGGCATTGATCTTCCGGATGTGACAAGAGAGGGCTACACCTGTGAAGGCTGGGTTGATTCCGATGGAACTCCATGGGCGGATATAACGAAAATGCCGGCGGGTGATGTGACCTTTAAGGCAACATGGAAGCCTGTTGAATACACGATCCATTATGATCTGGGCGGTGGCACGTTTGATGCAAACTGGTCGGTACCGGAGAGTTATTCGATCGAGAAGGAAGCTTATATTTATCAGAGACCAACCAGAACCGGCTATACCTTTAAGGGCTGGATCGGAGATAACGGTGACACTCCACAGGATGTGATCGCTGTGAAGGGTAGTGAGACTACCGGTGATAAGTATTATACGGCAGTATGGACGGCAGATGTATATTCGATCAGTTACAACTTAAACGGCGGAGAGTGGGGCGTACACAAGGGACCGGATAAGTTCACGGTTGAAACGGAGGACTTTACACTTCCGATTCCGGAACGCGCAGGATATCAGTTTATCGGATGGACCGGCAGTAACTTATCAGAGCCGCAGATGACCGTGACGATCGAGAAGGGAAGTATTGGCTATCCATATTATATGGCAAACTGGGTTCAGGTAGCTACACCGGTACCAACGCAGGCACCGACAGCGGCACCGACCGAAGAGCCGACAAAGGCACCGACGGCAGTGCCAACGAAGAAGCCAACCACGGAACCGACAAAGGCACCGACGGCAGCACCAACGAAGAAGCCGACCACAGCACCGACCACGGCACCAACGGCAGTGCCAACCACAGCACCGACAAAGGCACCAACGAAAACGCCGACGGCAGTACCAACGAAGATGCCGACCGCAGTACCAACGAAGATGCCGACCGCAGTACCAACAAAAACGCCGACTGTAGCACCAACGAAGACACCGACTGCAGTGCCAACGAAAACGCCAACGGTAGCACCAACAAAAACACCGACGGCTGCACCAACAAAGACACCAACGGCAGCACCGACGAAGACGCCGACGGCAGCACCAACAAAGACACCGACTGCAGCACCAACGATAGCACCAACCGCGGTGCCAACAATTGAGCCGACAACATCGCCGACACCGGTACCGGCACCAACGCCGGAGCCGACGGCAGCACCGACAGCAACACCAACACCGACTATCACCCCGGCACCGGAACCGGATCCAACGCCAATACCAACGGTTACACCAATGCCGGAACCGGATCCAACACCGATACCGACGGTGAAACCAACAGCAACGCCAACAGTGGCACCGACGGTGAAACCGACAGCAACACCAACAGTGGCACCGACGGTGAAGCCGACAGCAACGCCAACAGTGGCACCGACAGTGAAACCGACAGCAACACCGACGGTAAAGCCAACAGTGAAACCGACAGCAACACCGACAGTAAAACCAACAGTAAAACCGACAGCAACGCCGACGGTGAAGCCAACAGTGAAGCCAACAGTGAAACCGACAGCAACACCGACCGTGAAACCGACAGCAACACCGACGGTGAAGCCGACAGTAAAACCGACAGCAACACCGACCGTGAAACCGACAGCAACACCGACGGTGAAGCCGACCGTGAAACCGACAGTAACTCCAACTGTTGCACCAACCGTGACTCCGATGGTCACACCGACTGTCACACCGGCACCTGTAAAATCACCAATTCTCAAGGTTGGTAAGTATTCTCTGTATCTTGGAATGACACTTGCACAGGTCAATGAAGTGATGGTAGTTGGAACAGTTGATGAGGGCTTATCTCCACAGGGCAACCAGTCCTATGTTTACAATCCGGGCGGAGATTATTCCTGCCTGATTGAAGTACAGATCCGTGATGGTAAGGTGGTTGAAATGTCCACGATCTCCAAGAATTTTAGTTACGGAGATATCCTGACATCCGGCGACAGTTTCAGTACATTGACATCGAATGGTTTCCGGTCTATGAGTACTTATCAGTACACGATCTACAGCCAGACAACAGATGATGCATATGTCAATGTAATGACAGATAAACAGAGAGATAAGAAGGCATACGGTGTTCAGATCTTTGATAAGGGACTTGGTTCGATGGATTCACTTTTGTATCCAAAGAATTGCACCTATTCTGATGTGGTTAATAAATACCAGGCAAGACTTTCCGCACTGTATCTGAATGCATACCGTGCTTATCATGGAATCGAAAGCCTTCTGAATTTAGGAGACAATGAGACCGCTCAGTCGCACAGCGAATATATGGCAAAGGTCAACAGTGATGTGATGGATGAGGGTTCTGAAAGCTGGAAGGATCGTTTTAATGACGCATATGGTGATCCATTGTGCAAATCAGAGTATGTATCTTATGGAAGTCCGGATGCATTTTCGGCAGTCACCTATGCGGTCTCCGAACAGGGATCCACAACGAAGTTCTATCAGTATATATTGATGGAAGAAGTGACAAATAAAAATGGAGACACCTTCTATATTCCGGATGATTATGAGTTGTATATCTCCTGTGGTTTTGCCAACACGACAAGTGGAAACAAGCTGACATTTACAGCATTTGATTTTTACGGATTATAGGATTATTATTTGACTGGGGGAGCAATTCCCCAGTCAATTTTAAATGAGCGGCTGACGCCGTGATCACAGAATGACAGATATCAGGAGGCATCTATGGGAAAAGAAGTAAAAACAAACGCAATGCGCATACTGGACCGCCAGAAGATTCCGTATCAGTTAAATACCTACGAATGCGGGGAGTTTATTGACGGAGTCACAATTGCGGACCAGCTTGGACAGAGCTATGACATGTCCTTTAAAACATTAGTAATGATCGGGAAGAGCAGGCAGTATTATGTGTTTGCTCTTCCCGTGGATAAAGAAGTTGATATGAAGAAAGCGGCAAAAGCCGTAGGCGAGAAAAGCGTGGAAATGTTGCCGGTTAAAGATATCAACAAGGTGACCGGTTACATCCGCGGCGGCTGCACACCGATCGGCATGAAGAAGCAGTTTCCTACTGTGATTGATGAGAGTGCGGCAGATCTGCCGGAAATGATCGTCAGCGGCGGCAGACTGGGAGAACAGATTATTCTGAAGCCGGAGGATCTTCTGAAGGTGACTGGAGGAAAATTTGCCGATATCATTCGCAAAGAGCAGGATTAAAACGTATACAGAAAGGGGAAGAGGATGAGAAAACGTAAATGGAAACAGGGCATTGCCGTTTTAACGGCAGCAGCATTGGTATTGACAGGAATTACCGTTCCGGGCAGTGCCGGAGCGAAAGCGAAGATCAGGCTGAATAAGAAGAAAGTAACGATCAAGGTCGGAGGAAAGGTGACACTTAAGCTTAAGAACGCAAAGAAAAAAGTCATCTGGAAATCCTCCAAAAAGAAGGTGGCATCCGTATCGGCAAAGGGAATTGTCCGTGGAAAGAGTGTGGGAACTGCGAAGATCACGGCAAAGTCCAATAAAAAGAGCTATACCTGTACGGTGATCGTGAAGGAGAAGCGGGATAGTTTTGTAGAACCGGATGAAACAGAAATGCCGGGAACAACAACAGTGCCGACTGCAAAGCCAACGGGCGAACCAACGAAGACACCGGTAAATCCGACAAGTAACCCGACAAAAGCACCGGTCAGTGAGGCACCGGTCAACCCGACAAGTAACCCGACAAAAGCACCGGCAAGTGAGGCACCGGTAAATCCGACGAGCAACCCGACAAAAGTGCCGGCAAGTGAGGCACCGGTAAATCCGACGAGCAACCCGACAAAAGTGCCGGCAAGCGAGGTACCGGTAAATCCGACAAGTAACCCGACAAAAGCGCCGACTGCAAAGCCGACCGATGTGCCGACGACAAAGCCAACGGGCGAACCAACGAAGGCACCGGTCAACCCGACTGGCAATCCGACAAAAGTGCCGGCAAGCAAGGCACCGGTAAATCCAACGAGCAACCCGACAAAAGCGCCGGCAGATCCGACACCGGAACCAACGACAGCCCCAACGGCAGCTCCTTCCGGCAATACATTAACGATTGGTAAGTACTCTCTTTCGATCGGAATGTCATTTCAGGATGCGCAGAATATTCTGGGGAGCAAATGTGTGGATGAAGGCATTTCACCACAGGGATACGCTTCGTATATATACAATCCGGGCAATGATTACTCCTGTCTCGTGGAACTTCAGGTCAAGGACGGAAAGCTCGTCGAGTTATCCACGATCTCGAAGAATTTTAACTACGGAGACATCGCTGCAGCCGGCAACAGCATTGCTACACTGAAAGCGAACGGTTTTACAGCGGTAGAAACCTACAAGTACACGATATATTCAAAGACAAGCGATCAGGAATATATCAATGTCATGACGGATGCCCAGAGAGGTGGTGCAGTATACGGTGTACAGATCTTTGATAAGAGTCTGGGATCGATGGACACGCTTCTTTATCCGAAAAACTGCAAATATTCCGATGACATTAACAAGTATCAGGCGCGTCTTACGGCACTGTATCTGAATGCATATCGTGCATACCACGGTGCAGGGCTGATGCAGATCACAGACAATGGTGTGGCACAGGCTCACAGCGAATATATGGCAAGCAAGAACAGTGATGTGATGGACGAAGGTTCCGTAAGTTGGAAGACGCGGTTTGATCAGAATTACAACGATGGAGAGAAGCTCTTCCTGAAGACCGAGTATGTTTCATACGGCAGTCCGGATGCGTTTTCTGCAGTCACCTATGCGATTGCGGAGCGGGATTCTACCACCAATTTCTATAAGTATATATTGATGGAAGAATATGAGGATGAAGCGGTTGATTTCTGCATCGAGTGTGGATTCGCCAATACGGCAAGCGGAAGCAAGCTGACATTTTCGGCATTTGATTTTTATGCATATTAGGCTTCAAGACAGTATCGCGAAAAGTAGAAGTCGTGCTGCTTTGAACGGGGTAAGAAAGGAACAGATTATGAGAAAAATAAAATGGAAACAGGGCGTTGCAGTGTTGGCAGCAATCTCGCTGCTCATTACAGGAACGATGGTTCCGGGAGGTGCCAGCGCCAAAGGCAAAATTAAACTCAACAAGAAAAAGGTGACTATTAAGGTCGGGCAGAAGGTAAAGCTGAAGCTCAAAAACACAAAAAAGAAGAAAGTAACCTGGAAGTCCTCTAAGAAGAAAGTGGCTTCCGTGACGAAAAAGGGTGTCGTAAAAGGTAAGAAAAAGGGAACGGCAAAGATCACGGCAAAGTGCGGTAAGAAGAAATATGTCTGCAAGGTGACGGTCAAAGCGCGTGGTGAGCATCAGGAAAGTATTTATGAAACTGCCAGACCGGGCAGCACACAGGCACCGGGAGCGTCCGCAAAGCCAAGCAGCAAGCCGTCCGTTTCCCCGAGTGCAAAGCCGGGACAGAACGCAACCACCACATCGAACCATGTAAAGCCGACAACGGCAGCCGAGAATACGCTTGCTATCGGCAAATTCAACATTACACTCGGAATGACGAGTGCAGAGGTTGAAAAGGTAATGGGCGCAGCACCGGATAAGACAGGAAAGTCCCCGCAGGGAAACAGCACCTATATTTATAACCCGTCCGGCGATTATACCAACTATGTGGAAATACAGTTCCGGTCCGATAAGGTTGTGGGAATGACTACGATCTCCGCATATTTCTGCTATGCAGATCTTGTTTCTTCGCAGGACAGTGCAGATGTTCTGAAGGGACGCGGCTTCAGCGATATGTCCCGTTTCGATTACGAAGCCGGCTATCAGTATGATAAAGGCAGTGCTTACGTCAATGCATTTGTCGACCATCAGGGAAAGGGCGGTGTTTACGGCGTTCAGATCTTCGACAAGACGCTCAACTCCAAGCTCGATAACCTGATCATACCGAAGAACTGCAGCTATGATGACGCGGTCATGACAGCCATGCAGTTTGAAATGCGTGATTTTGTCAACGCCTTCCGTGTTTTCAAAGGCAAGGAGGCAATGACGGACAGTACCTCCGGCAGTGCACAGCGCCATGCGCTGGAAATGGCATCCACAGGTAAAACCCAGCAGAGCAGCTCTGACGGAACAACCTGGAAGGATCGTTTCAAACAGGATTACGGTGATTATTATATGGCAACGGAATTTGTGGCAGATAGCTGTGTCGATGCATTCAGCTTTGCGGTATATGCTGCGGATACCACAAAGAATATCTCATCCGGTTCCACCTCTACAATCTATCAGTATATGATCAAGGATCAGGATGCCAACGGAGAGGCAGTCTCCTTCAATATTGACTGCGGCTTTGCTTACAACACCGGCAATAAGCTGATCACATTCGGTGTGATCAATCTGTACTGCATGTAATCGCTATGGCGTGGTTCAAGAAAGCTTAAGAGAAAGGAAAGTAAGATCACCATGGGAAAAGCACATGCGGAAGGGCTGAAACGCCAGACAGACAATAAATTTCTCAATATGTACGAGATCGATGCGGTCCGCAGGGACGGGGTTCATTTTCCGTATTATATTGCCACCAGGCGGGAGTCCGGAGATCTGATGTATGAGACCGGAACGCTTCGGGCGGACGGTGTCGTTATTTATCCGGTATACCGTCCGGATCCGGGCAAGCTGGTGGTGATCCGTCAGTTCCGCTACCCGGTCAACGGCTATATATATGAAGTTCCGGCGGGGCTTGTGGATGCGGGAGAGGATCCTGCGGAGGCGGCTGTCCGTGAGATGAAGGAAGAGACCGGACTGGACTTTACGCTTTACCGGGAGGGAAGCGATGCTCTGATGCGTCCGTTTGTACAGAGCCAGGGAATGTCTGACGAGTGCGATGTGACGGTGTTTGGATATGCGGATGGTGTTCTGAACCCGGGAGCGCAGGAGGCGACTGAGGATATCGAGGTCTTTCTGGCAGACAAAGACGAGATAAGGCGGATTCTCAGGGAGGAGCTGGTGTCTCTGCGTGCCGCGTACCTGTTTATGATGTTTTTAAACAGCAGCCCGGAGGATCCGTTCGCGTTTTTACATATATAATATAGAAACGTATCGTGGATTTGCTGTACGAAAATGTTTACTAAAACCGGGATTTTATGATATTTTACTGATTTCATGCCGAAAATAAACAACAGCGGCAAAGTGACGTCGGGATTTTGTAGGAAAAGACGAGAAAAAAATATTTTTTTCGTCTTTTCCTATTCTTTTTTTACAAAAAATGTCCATATAATGTGGTGTTGGACATACTTCCATCACAAAATGTAGTCAAATATGACAAACAAAATAAAAAAATCAAAAAAATACTTGTATAATTTGCCAACATGTGTTATATTGGTCTTACGGAAAAAAGTTGAAGGAACGTTCCTAAACAACGTAATCATTTTCGTAAAGATGGTTACATTTCAAAATGGTGATACCATGATATTTCTGCTGTGGGTGCAGCATAAATATAAAGCAAACAATTTAATTTAGAGGAGGCTTTTTATGAGAAAGAAAGTATTGAGTGTACTTCTGTGTACAGCAATGGCTGCAACAATGTTAACAGGTTGTGGCGGATCATCAGATGACACAACAAAGGACAAAGCAACAAGTGGTGCAACAAGCGGAGCAACATCTGAGAAGGCTTCTAAGGCTGAAGTTTCTGACGGTGGTAAGGTTCTTAACATCCGTGTTTGGAACGAGGAGTTCAGAGATCGTGTCATTGCTCACTATCCGGGATACAAGAAGACTGGTAAGTGGACAGGTCAGATCGGCGATGTTAAGGTTAAATGGACTCAGGTAGCTAACGATGACAACGCTTATCAGCAGGCACTGGATCAGGCACTTCTGAACCAGGCAGATGCTAAGGCAGATGACAAGGTTGATATGTTCCTCGTTGAGGCTGATTACGCACTGAAGTATGTTAACTCTGATTACACTGTAGACGTTGTTAATGATCTTGGTGTTTCTGAGGATTCACTTTCAAATCAGTACAAGTACACACAGGATATCGTAAGAGATTCTAAGGGAGCTCTTAAGGGATCTTCATGGCAGGCTTGCCCGGCTGGTATGATCTACCGTCGTGACATCGCTAAGAAGGTATTCGGTACAGACGATCCTGATAAGATTCAGGAGATCTTCTCTGACTGGGATGCATTCAAGGATGCAGCAGCTAAGCTGAAAGACAAAGGATATCTTGCAACAGCATCTGTAAACGATGCATACCGTGTATTCTCTAACAACGTAACATCTAAGTGGGTAGAGGATGGCAAGATCAACATCGATGAGAACATCAAGACATGGGTTGACATGTCTAAGGAAATGGTTGATAACAAAGAGACATCTACATATGAGCTGTGGTCTTCTGACTGGAGCAAGGGCTTCATGAAGAACGGTAACGTATTCGCTTACTTCGGACCAGCTTGGTTCTTCAACTTCTCTATGAACGCTGCTAAGGACGGTTCCGTTGGTAAGGACGGCGGCTGGGCTCTCTGCAAGGGACCTCAGAGCTTCTATTGGGGTGGTACATGGATCTGTGGTGCTAATGGCACAGATAATTCATCACTTGTTAAGGACATCATTGAGAAGATGACAACAGATGAGTCTATCATGACTGATATCGTTAAGAAGGATAATGATTTCGCTAACAACAAGGCTGCAATGGATAAGCTTTCTAAGGATAAGAGCTTCAAGAATTCTATCCTTGGCGGACAGAATCCACTTCCAATCTTCTGTGATGGTATTGAGAGCATCGACCTCAGCAACCTGTCATCTTATGATCAGGGATGTAACGAGGAGTTCCAGAACGCTATGAAGGATTACTTCGATGGCAATGCTGACTACGATTCAGCTCTGGAGCAGTTCTATCAGGCAGTTGAGACTAAGTACCCTGAGTTGACACACTAATCACACAGGCGTACATAGTGTAACATGAATCTGGATGTGCCTGCTTACGGATGTAGGCAGGCACATTTTATACCTAAAAAAGGGGAGAAAAAGAAATGAGCACATCTCCAAAGAGACGAGGAAAAGTTGAAAAACACAATAAATGGGGATATATTTTCTTAATTCCATTCGTTGTTGTTTATGTTATTTTCCAGTTGATTCCTTTGATCAGTACCATCTATAACAGTTTTTATGAGAACTACCGTTCCGGACTGATTCAGGTCGGACCGAACTTCGTGGGATTGGATAACTACAAGGAATTATTTGCTGGAGGATACTTCTGGTTGTATTTAAGAAATACCCTGATCATGTGGGTACTCGGATTTGTTCCACAGATCATCGTATCATTGATTCTGGGTGCATGGTTCTCCGATATGCGACTGAACCTGAAATGCTCCCGCTTCTTTAAGACAGTTATCTATCTGCCAAACCTGATCATGGCATCCGCATTCTCAATGCTGTTCTTCGCATTGTTTGCAGATACCGGTCCGGTAAATGCAATGCTTACACATGTCGGTGTGATCAGCGAAGCATACAGCTTCTTGTCACACAAATGGAGCGCAAGAGGACTTGTTGCATTAATGAACTTCCTGATGTGGTTTGGTAATACAACAATCCTGTTGATGGCAGGTATGATGGGTATCGATCCATCACTGTTTGAGGCTGCCGAGGTGGATGGAGCAACATCTACCCAGGTATTCTGGCAGATTACCATGCCACTGTTAAGACCGATTATGGTTTACGTTTTAGTTACTTCCTTGATTGGTGGTTTGCAGATGTTCGATGTTCCGCAGATCTTGACAAACGGAACCGGTCAGCCAACACAGACCACAATGACACTGATCATGTACTTGAATAAACACCTGTTCAGCAAGAACTACGGTATGGGTGGTGCGTTGTCCGTTGTAATGTTTATTATCACGGGTATCCTGAGCTTGATCGTGTTTAAGGCATTTGCACAGAAAAAGGAGGCGTAACGATGGCGAATTCAAGAACACCAAGTGATGAGATTACAAAAGAGGGATTTGGCATTCATGCGCGTCGTGCGATCGCATACATCTTTCTGATTCTTATTACGATCCTTTGTTTATTCTGGTTCTATGTACTTTTTGTAAATGCGACCAGAACACATAGTGAGATTCAGTTAGGATTCCATGCTGTGCCGGGAACAAACTTCCTGAAGAACTTTGATAACACGATTATTCATGGTTCCCAGCCGGTTTGGAACGGTTTGGTCAACAGTGTGGTTATCGCTGCATTCAGTGCCTTATTGACTACATACTTTTCGACAATGACAGCGTATGCACTTCATGTGTATACCTTTAAGTTAAAGAAGTTTATGCATACCTTCATCCTGATGATCATGATGATCCCTACTCAGGTTACCGCTCTTGGTTTCCTGCAGTTAGTGACAAAGATGGGGTTGATGAACAGCTTTATTCCATTGATCGTACCGGCTGTGGCTTCACCGGTAACTTATTTCTACATGAAGCAGTATATGGAATCTTCACTGCCGATTGAGATCATTGAGGCATCCCGTATTGACGGTGCCGGAGAATTCCGTACCTTCAATCAGATGATTCTTCCAATTATGAAGCCGGCAATTGCAGTACAGGCAATCTTCGCATTTGTAACAAGCTGGAATAACTACTTCATTCCGTCATTGATCTTGACGGATGACAAGAAAAAGACACTTCCGGTTTTGATCGCGAACTTGCGTAGTGCAGACTTTTTGAAGTTTGATATGGGTCAGGTTTACATGATGATCGCGTTTTCTATATTCCCGGTTATCATCGTATATCTGATACTTTCAAAACATATTGTACAGGGTGTTGCATTGGGAAGCGTAAAGGGCTGATGCCCTCTTTGCCCCGGGTAGCGATACCCGGCAGGACCTAATCGTACAATGATCCTCTCTTTCTCATTGTATATGGGGCTGTCTGACAGGGAAACCTGCCGGGCAGCCCTTTTGGGTTGCTCAAAAATAAGTTGTGTGGTATTCTAAACAAGAGTATGTGGCTGGCACAAAAGGGGAAGCCGGTCATTGGAGAAGACATGATAACAGTAATTGGAGGTAATTATGAGACATATTTGGAGAAAGGGACTGGCACTGGCTCTGATTTTATGCGTATCGGTCAGTGGTGTTGGATGCTCCGGGAATAAAAAGGATCAAAAGGACAAGCCGGCAGCGACGGAGGATGCAACTTCGGAGAAGGCAACGCCGGTGCCAAAGGTGGAAGCAGGAGGCAAGGGAAAGGACAAGTCGGATGTTCCTCTTGTGGTTGCCTGCAATAAGCTTGATAAGAAATTTAATCCATTTACCGCGGAGACAGATGACGACAGGACAGCCGTTGATATGACACAGCTTCGTCTGCTGACATTTGACAGGGAGGGTGCTGTTGTAAAGCATGCGATCAAGGGAGAGAAGCGTCGCTTTAATGGCGAGACCTTCAGTTATGAGGGACCTGCTAATCTTAAGGTGAAGCGGGATCGAGAGAAGGATACAACCTCTTATATTATAAAGCTGCGAAAGGATTTGACCTTCAGCGATGAAACACCGGTTACAATTGATGATGTCATCTTTTCTATGTACGCTTTTGCGGACAGCAGCTATCAGGGAGAGGAGACCTTTGGAAGCCTGCCGATCCTCGGTTTACAGAAGTATCGCAAGTCGGCTTCTGCACTTGATATTTCCGGTATTGAGAAGATGACCGATTACAAAGTAAAGGTGACGGTCAGGGGCTACGACAGAGACGCATATCAGGCGTTGAATATCCCGATATGCTCCCTGAATTTCTATGGAGACAGACACATTTTTAATGTTCTGGCAGGCAGCTTTGGGTTTAAGAAGGGTGATCTGTCCGGTCTGACCAAGAAGAAAAATGCACCGTTTGGAGCCGGTGCTTATCGGTTTATCAAGTACGAGAAGGGAATCGTGTATTACGAAGCCAACGAGAAATATTACCGTGGATGTCCGCAGACTGCATTTATCCAGCTTAAGGAGATTGGGAACATGTCCGATGTGCGTAAGCTGGAAGCATTGGAGAACGGGGATTTTGACGTCGTGACCATGCAGGCAACGAATCAGGCGATGGATCTGATCACTGACGCAAACTCCAGCGGGAAGCTGACAGGGCGTATTTATGGAGGCAAGTTGTTGGACGGCGATTATTATCATTATATTGGTATGAATGCGGATCAGGTTTGTGTGGATGACAAGCCGGACAGCACCCGTTCCAAGAATATGAGAAAAGCCTTTTCTATTTTGTTTAGCTGTAACAGAAGCAATATGATCGAGCTGAGTCAGAAGGGAGCAGCGCAGATTGATTATCCTGCCTCTCAGATCTCCTGGTCCGTGCCGCAGCCGGAGGATGAGGAATATAAACAGGCATACAGTGAGGATGTGGATGGCAATGGCATCTACAACAGTAATATGAGCGTGGAAGAGCGGGAAGCTGCAGCTTGCAAAGCGGCACTCGGCTATCTCAGGAAAGCCGGGTTTAAGACGAAAAGCGGAAAGATTACTGCATTTCCGGAGAACACAGGAAAGAAATATACGATCTATATTCCGGATGACACGCAGGAACAAGGCATGCTCACGATTGCAAGAAATGCACAGAAGCTGTTCAAACAGATCGGCATTAAGCTGGTATTAAAGGAACACTGCAGTCTTGCAAGGCTGACAAAGCATCTGAAGCAGGGAAAAGCGCAGATATGGTGCGGAAAGGAGGAGACATCTGTTTCCGGAGACATGTACTGCATGTATCACAGTCGTCAAAAGAAGAATAAAACGGCAGGAAGCCGCAATTATTTGCATATTAAGGACAGTGATCTGGATGAGTATATTGAGGAAGGGATGGATACTGTTCCGCTGAAGAAAAGCATTGATCTATATGCGCAGAGCTATAATAAGATTTTGGATTGGGCAGTGGTTGTTCCGGTATATCAGGAGCGCAATCTGACGGTGTTTAGCACAGCCAGAGTGAATCTGGAAACGGTCGATCAGAACATCACACCATATTATGACTGGACGCAGGATATTCAGATTGTGGAGATGAAATAATCATTTTAATACAAAAGCAAAATTAAAATCGCCAGTTTCGGTATTTACCGGAGCCGGCGATTTTGCGGTTCTAAGAAAATATAATTTTGCGGCTTATGAAAGCAGATAGCCGTAAACCGTAATTTTGCAGTCTACGAAAGCAGATAGCCGTAAACCACAATTTTAAGGCTTATGAAAGCAGATAGCCGTAAACCATAATGAAGTGGCACAGACTTCCGCCCATCACGAACAGATGGAAGATCTCATGTCCGCCGAAACCCGGATGAAGCTTATTGAATACCGGGAGCTTCAGGGCGTAGATCACGCCGCCGATCGTGTAGATGACACCACCGGCAAAAAGCCAGGTAAATGCCTGCGGACTCATGAAATGATAAATGCTGCGGATCGCGAAGATGCAGAGCCAGCCCATGGCAATGTAGATGGTGGAATTGAGCCATTTCGGGGAATCTACCCAGCAGATCGTCAGAAACAGTCCGGCAAATGCAAGACACCAGACGACAGCGCACAGAGGAGTGCCGGTTCGTGCAGGAAGCACAAGCATGCAGACCGGAGTATAGCTTCCGGCAATCAGAAAATAGATCATGATGTGATCCAGCTTCTTGAGCAGAAGAGTTGCCTTGTCATTTGTGATGATCGCATGGTAAAAGGTGCTGGCACCATACAAAAGGATCATGCTCAAAATAAAAAGCGAGCTGGCGATCACTGCTTTGGCGTTTCCGGTGAAAACCGCCTTTTCTAATAAGAAAGGAGCCGCAGAGATTGCAGCGATCATTCCGATAAAATGCGTGATCGCACTTGCCGGATCCTTCAAACGGAAAGCGGTGTGCGTAACTGCCGTGGAATGTGAAATTACCGGTTTCCCGGAGTATGTTTGTGAATTTGTCATGGTTGTCATAGAAATCTCTCCCTTCCAGGCTGGTTTATACCGGTACAACAAGTCGGCTTCTGACGATTGTATTTGCCTGACGAGCATTGTACAGGAGTATCATACAGCGGATATTTCATAATATGTGGTAACGAAAATAAATGCATGTAGTATTGATAACTATGTTGTGTAGTATAATATACATCTTTTTGCGATTTTATGCAAGTATCTATTTAAAATAAATTGGAAATAAAAAGAAATAGGAAAGGCAATTAACCGTCTGTCAAACAGGCTGCGACACAGGTCATAGAACATCCGGGCTTCTATCGGTCTGAGCGGAGCATTGGGCGTGATTCTGAATTATATTCTGGTAGAATCCGGGCAGCACCATGCGTAATCAGTGGACTTGTTACGGTTGTGTATACTTTGGCGTTATGCTAAGAAAAAGAATACAAGTAATTGCAACGAAGCCAAGGAAATGGTATGATGAGGAAAATGCAGACTGGAAAGGCAGGAGATGGAGATGGAACTTCAGGTAGGCGACGTGATCAAAATGAAGAAGCAGCATCCCTGCGGAGAGAACCGCTGGAAGCTGGTGCGTGTCGGAATGGATATTAAGATGGAATGTCTCGGGTGCGGTCATCGTGTGATGCTGCCGAGAAAGCAGGTAGAAAAGGGTTTTCGCGGCTTTCTCGAAAGAAATAAAGAAAAAATTTAAAAAATTTGAAAAAAAGTGTTGACAATTCTGTCGAACTATAATATACTCTTACTTGCGTCACGGAAATGACTTAAAACTTTTCGGGGTGTGGCACAGTTTGGCTAGTGTACCTGATTTGGGATCAGGGGGTCGCAGGTTCGAATCCTGTCACCCCGATTGTGACGCAATTATAAATTTTATATAGGGAAGTTGATTTTGAGCTTTCCAATTTATGCGGGTGTAGTTCAATGGTAGAACACCAGCCTTCCAAGCTGGATACGTGGG
>ERZ779843.2372-NODE-2372-length-18304-cov-6.393720_pt1 | contig 18304 bp, 16 predicted proteins | sample MGYA00511560_ERZ779843 | MGnify/ENA primary metagenome ERZ779843 (study PRJEB29588, sample SAMEA2158062) | human gut metagenome | biome: human gut; feature: human-associated habitat; material: faeces | place: Denmark | collected 2008/2010 ... | reverse complement strand
TAGTATTTATAAATAATAAAATTAATTAATAAAAATGAGGCCGACTTGACGGAAAAACCAAACATATCTATACTGGAGATAACAGAAAAACGGAGCCGTTCTGCGGAAAACAACAGGCCCCGAAACCTTACGAAAGTATGAATATGGGAGGAAAAACAACATGAGATTTTTCATCGACACAGCAAAAGTAGAGGACATTAAAAAAGCAAACGACATGGGCGTTATCTGCGGCGTTACCACCAACCCGTCCCTGATCGCAAAAGAAGGACGTGACTTCAAAGAGGTCATCAAAGAGATCACCGAGATCGTAGACGGACCGATCAGCGGCGAGGTAAAAGCTACCACAACAGATGCAGAAGGCATGATCAAAGAAGGCCGTGAGATCGCAGCCATCCATCCAAACATGGTTGTTAAAATCCCGATGACCGTAGAAGGACTCAAAGCTGTTAAAGTTCTGAGCGCAGAGGGCATCAAGACAAACGTAACCCTGATCTTCTCCGCAAACCAGGCACTTCTGGCTGCAAGAGCAGGTGCAACTTATGTTTCCCCATTCCTTGGAAGACTCGATGACATCAGCACCCGCGGCGTTGATCTGATCCGTGAAATCGTTGAGATCTTCGACGTAGCCGGCATCGACACCGAGATCATCGCAGCAAGTGTCCGCAACCCGATCCACGTAACCGACTGCGCACTGGCTGGTGCAGACATTGCAACTGTTCCATACAACGTAATCGTACAGATGACCAAACATCCTCTGACCGACGCCGGAATCGCAAAATTCCAGGCTGACTACAAAGCTGTATTCGGCGAATAAGACCTAAACATGATTGCATAAAAGCTGGAAATATGGTATTGTGAACAAAGTGAACAATAGCGATATTTCCAGCTTTTGATTCCGATTCAACTAAACAAGGAGAAAAGACATGAACAAGTTAGAACTTCAGAAGACGGCCAATGAGATCCGCAAAGGGATCGTCAGCGGCGTTCATGCAGCAAAGGCCGGCCATCCGGGCGGATCTCTGTCTGCAGCCGATATTTTCACGTATCTGTATTTTGAAGAAATGAACGTGGACCCGAAAAATCCAAAAGATCCGGACCGCGATCGTTTTGTACTTTCGAAAGGCCACACAGCGCCGGGACTGTATGCAGCACTGGCTGAAAAAGGTTATTTCCCGAAAGAAGATCTGCTGACCCTTCGCCATCTTGGATCTTATCTGCAGGGACATCCGGATATGAAACATATCCCGGGCGTTGATATGTCAAGCGGTTCCCTCGGACAGGGAATCTCCGCAGCAGTCGGAATGGCACTCGGTGCAAAACTGCAGAACAAAGCATTTCGTGTTTATACACTTCTTGGCGATGGTGAAATCCAGGAAGGTCAGGTCTGGGAGGCAGCCATGTTTGCCGGAGCAAAACATCTGGACAACCTCGTTGTGATCGTAGACAACAACGGACTTCAGATCGACGGAAACGTAGCAGATGTCAACAGTCCGTACCCGATCGACAAAAAATTCGAGGCATTCAACTTCCACGTAATCAACGTAGCGGACGGCAACGATTTCGATCAGCTGAAAGCTGCATTTGATGAGGCGCGCACCGTAACAGGCATGCCGACCGCCATCATCACAAAGACCGTAAAAGGAAAAGGCGTTTCCTTCATGGAGAACCAGGTAGGCTGGCACGGAAAAGCTCCGAACGATGAAGAATACGCAATTGCTATGGCAGAACTGGAAAAGGCAGGTGAAGCGTTATGTCAGAAGTAAAGAAAATCGCAACAAGAGAAAGTTACGGTAATGCACTGGTTGAACTTGGCGCAGAGCATGACAATCTGATCGTACTCGACGCTGACCTTGCAGCAGCAACCAAGACTGGTGTGTTCAAAAAAGCATATCCGGACCGTCACATCGACTGTGGTATCGCAGAATGTAATATGATGGGAATCGCTGCCGGCCTTTCCACCACAGGCATCGTTCCGTTCGCAAGCACCTTCGCGATGTTTGCCGCAGGCCGTGCGTTTGAGCAGGTACGCAACTCCATCGGATACCCGCATCTGAACGTAAAAATCGGTGCTACCCATGCCGGAATTTCCGTAGGAGAAGACGGCGCAACACATCAGTGCAACGAGGATATCGCCCTGATGAGAACCATCCCGGGTATGGTCATCCTGAACCCGGCAGATGATGTAGAGGCAAAAGCCTGCGTGAAAGCAGCTTATGAATACAACGGACCGGTTTACCTTCGTTTCGGACGTCTGGCAGTGCCGGTGATCAACGACAGACCGGATTACAAATTTGAACTCGGAAAAGGCGTTGTTCTCCGTGAAGGCAAGGATGTCACCATCGTTGCAACAGGCCTTTGCGTAAGCTCCGCTCTGGAAGCAGCAGAGAAACTTGCCGCAGACGGCATTGATGCCAAGATCATCAACATCCACACCATCAAACCGCTGGATGAGGAGCTGATCGTTGCAGCAGCAAAAGAGACCGGCAAAGTCGTAACCGTAGAAGAGCACTCGGTGATCGGAGGACTTGGAAGCGCAGTCTGCGACGCACTGGCAGAGAAATGCCCGGTTCCGGTGAAGAAAATCGGTGTACAGGACGTCTTCGGAGAGTCCGGCCCGGCAGTCGCTCTTCTTGCAAAATACAAACTCGACGGCGAGGGCGTTTACGAGCAGGTAAAAGAGTTCTGTAAATAAGATTTTTCGAAATAAATGACAAAAGAAAACAGGCAGAGGCCACACCGGAAAACGGTGCAGTCTCTGCCTGTTTTGTTGTCTGCAGTTTTTCTTAAAGCAGAAGTTCGCTTGTCCCGGCCGCCTCAAGTTCCCGGCAGGCGAGCAGGATTCCCTGAGAGATGGATTCCGCCATATGGAAAATCGTGGCAAGCCGGGTTGTCTGCAGAAGAAGCTGTTCAAAACTGCCCGATACATTCACAATACCTGTGATAAAAATATCCCCGACCTCGGGCAGCGTCTTCCCTGCCCCCGCGCCCGGCCGGATCGCCCCGTTTCCGATCGTGATGTATCCCTGATGACGCCGCGAACCAAGCGAAGCATCGATCGCAACGAGCAGTGCCTCCGGGTGGCGGGAATGGATGTACGAAATCCGGTCCGGTAGATTCAGGGCGTGCACCGGGTCATCCAGCGTTCCATAGACATGAAAAACGCGGCTGCAGTACGGCGAAAGCTGGTACCCGATCAGCGGTCCTAAGGAATCCCCAGTGATCCGGTCGCTTCCGATGCAGAGAAATACCAGTTCACGGAACATGCGTCCGTCCTTTTGAATGCAGTAAGAAAACAGCGACGCCAGCTCTTCGCTGGCGCTGCGGCTTCGCTCATTGATGTAGTAAACTTCGGCGTCTTTTTTTCGAAACATGACCGGTACCTGCCTTTCAGAAGAATCATCCACAGTTTAACCGTATATGGTATAAACTATTCCTGCAATGAAAAAAACATGACATGCCCTCCGGTGCAGAAAAACGGGAAAACAGTCGGAAAAAACCGTGACAGCCCTGCCCCAAAACGATCTTTTTCGCGGAACATCCGTGATAAAGTAGGCAAAAAGGGGTGAAAAGCATGATTGAGATTGTCTATAAAGAAAACAAAGAGCAGGCGAACGGCAACGAGGGATACTTTCATCTGCCGAAAAATATCCGCCAGGTCGGTGATACGAACGGCAGGGAGCGGATTTATCTGGAAGATTATGTCGGAACCTTTCTGAAAAAATATTTTTCCGCACCGGAGGGACGTGCCGCCATGCTGTTCGGCGAATTTAAGTGGGCGGACGGAATTTCCTACTTTTTTATCCGCAGCGCGGCCGCGATTCATACGATGGAGCCGGCGCCGGATCACCTGGTCTTCGATGATGCAGTATGGACGGAGGTCCACGATGTGATGGAAAAATATTTCAAAAACCAGCAGATCCTCGGCTGGGCACTTTCTCTTCCGGGATACGGGGAGGATCTGAATGAACAGATCATCCGAGCGCATCTGAACCACTTCGGCGGAAATGACAAGACGCTGTTCCGCGTCAACGGACAGGAAAAAGAGGAAACTTTCTATACGTACGAGGGCGGCACCCTGCGGAGCACGGGAGGCTTTTACATTTATTATGAAAAGAATGAGCCGATGCAGTCGTATCTGATCGATCAGAATCAGAACCGGTCGATCGAAAACGGAGAGAGCGTGCCCGACCGCGCTGTCAGCGATTTTCGGAAGATGATTGAGGAGAAGAGCGGGGAGGAGCCGGAACACGATCACAGAAAGCCGATCCTCTATGCGATGACAGCATGCGCGGCTGCGGCGCTTCTTGTGACGGTGACGCAGAAATACGGAGATGCGCTGTCGTTTCCGGGGAAAACAAAGGAGCAGACGGTAGCAGTGGCGGGAAACGTACAGGGAGAGAAGACACAGACGGCTGAGAGTGCAGCGGAAGCATCAGCGGCGGAAGAGGGAAACACAGGGGAAAATACTTCGACGCCGGAAAGCACAGGAACGGAACTGGAAACGGAAAATGAGAGCGGGAGCGCGGCGGTAAGTGAGGAGCAGAATTTATCCGGAACGGATCCGGCAGGCAGCGGAGAGCAAAGCGCATCCGGCGGGGAGCAGACTGGTGCAGCGGAGAACAATACCGGTACGGCGCAGACAGATGCAGCACCGGGAGCAGAGCCATCGTCCGCCCCGGGAACTGCTTCCGGCAGTGAGACGGCAGAAACCGCCGCGCAGGTCTGGCAGGAGTACACCGTACAGAAGGGGGACAGCCTCTCGAAAATCAGTGAGAGATATTACGGAACGATGAGCAGAGTGAAAGATATCTGCGAACTGAACCAGATCGCGGTGGAAGATCTCATATATGCGGGGCAGAAAATATACCTCCCAAAATAGAGAAAAATATGGTACACTAGAGCGGAATCAAACTGCGGCCGAAAGGGCGGCAGAAAATAAGTCCGAAAAGAACATAAGGGGAATGAAAATGGACGGAAAAAACAGAGAAGAACAGGAGAACGGAGCAAAAGTCCGGGATCTTGAGGAGTATAAAGCAGAAAACAGAAAAAGAAAACGCAGACGCCGGATCACCGTTGGAATCCTTGCAGGAGCCATTCTCGCGGCCGGAATTGGTACAGGGGTATGGCTTCAGCTGCGTACTTTTCAGGGATATGACACAGTACAGGCAACAGAGACCGAGGACACCGATACGTATATGTTTCAGAAATCCGGAAATAAGATCGTGCGTTACGGTATCGACGGCATCGAACTGCGCGACCGGAAAAATCAGACCCTCTGGAGCGATCATTATACCATGGAAAATCCGCAGATGATATCCTGCGGCGATGCAATTGCCATTTACGATAAAAACGGAACCAAAATTGTTGTATACGATGCCGATGGAAAGGCCGGCGAAATTGCCGCGTCGTATCCGATCGTGAAAGCATCCGTTGCAGGCCAGGGCGTCGTTGCGGCGATTCTGGAAAACAACGGGGAGAGCTGGATCAAATACTATAATACCGATGGAACGGAGATCGCCTCCTCTCACCCGAACATGGACAGCCCGGGCTATCCGATGGATCTCTCACTTTCCGCGGACGGACTCTGGATGGCGGTTTCCTACGCTTACGAAGACGGCGGCAAGATGAAATCACAGGTCGCTTTCTACAATTTCGGAAGCAGGGGCGAGGATCTGGTGGACAATCTTGCAAGCTCGTCGAGCTACACCGATATGCTGTGCCCACAGATCGAAACCGCGGGAACATCCTCATGGGTTGCCTTCTTTGACAACGGCTTCCGCGTTTATGAAGGAACAAACAAGCCGAAGGAAACGGTGAGCGTATCGGAAGATGGAGAAATTTTAAGCTGCGCGTATGCGGACGACCGCGTGGTTCTGATTCTGCGCGGGGAGAGCGACGATCATCCTTACCGGATGAAAATCTACAATCTGAAAGGAAAGCAGCTTGCGGATGAAAATCTGGATTTCTATTACCAGAACCTTCAGATAGAAGAAAAACAGATTCTGCTGACGAACCGGCAGGAGCTGTGTGTATATACCTTAAAGGGAAGAAAGAAGTACAGCGGCGTGGTCAGCGAAACACAGATTCACGAGATCCTCGGCATGGGGCAGAACCGGTATCTGCTCGCGGAGGAGGACGGCGTTTCGATGATCCGGCTGAAATAGGAGAAGAAAAACATGAATTGGCTGAGATACGTATTACTTGCGGTGTGTATTCTTTCCGCGCTGGCTGGATATCAAAAGGGGCTGGTCCGGACAGTGCTGTCCATGGTGTCCCTGATTCTGGTGACAGGACTGGCGATCTGGATGAATCCGTATGTGACGGATGTGCTGAATGAGCGGACGGAGCTGCCGCAGTATGTGGAGAAGAAATGTTTAGAGACATTTGAAAACAATGAATTTCTGTCGGGGGAAAACCAGGATGTGCAGAAGAAATGGCTGGAGAGCATGGGCGTGCCGGAGGAGCTGGTGAACCAGATCCTCGGAAGCGGCGCGGTGCGGGAGTACCAGGAGGAACAGCTGCACAGTCTGGCATCCTACGCGGCGAAGGCGGTATCGGAAAAGATTATGAAAGGAATCGCTTTCTTTCTGACACTGGTGCTGGCCGTTGGTTTCGTGACGATTGCGGTGAAAATTGTGGAATTGATTGCGGAGATTCCGGGGATCAGCTTTTTGAACCGCATGGGAGGAGCAGGACTTGGTGTCGTGCGTGCGGTGCTGTGGATCTGGATTTTCTTTGCGGTGGTGTACTGCTTTCAGGCGACACACTGGGGGAATGTATGCATGAAGCAGATCCAGGGCGATATGGCGCTGGCATGGATTCGGGAGAATAATCCGGTGCTGATGCTGTTGAAGAATGTATTATAAGATGAGAAAAAACGGTTCCTTGTGGGGCCGTTTTTTGGTGGGAGGGGGGACGAGGAAAAGCGGACGTCGTGTGGGCGGCGGATGCGGTGGGAGGGGAGAAACGTGCCGGGGTGCGGGGCTGTGATTTGGGTGGGGCGGAGACCTTGGCGTGGATGGGACGGAACGGGGGAGCACCGAGACAATTCGTCAGGAAAACTGATGTTTTCCCGACTCAGTATCTCTTGAAATCCGGCTTTGTGAGCCGGATTTCATCTCCCCCGTTCCGTCCCGTCCGCGTCAGGTTCCGCTCCCACCCAAATCAATGCCCCGCGCCCCGGCACGTTTCTCCCCTCCCACCGCATCCGCCGCCCACACGCCGACCGCTTTTTCTCTGAAGTTGAGAGCGGAAGAATCTGCTAGATAGAAGGGGATAAGAATGGAAATGAAAGAACAAATAGGATATTAGTGGAAAAAGTTGAGAGTTGTGGAAAATATGGGGGTTGAACTGATATGAAAAGAAATATCTATAAATATACGTATTTATATAAAAAAAATTACATGTTTTTGTGAAAAAAATATTTATGTGAATTTATAATGAATAAAAACTGAAAATATGCACAAAAAGCACATTGAAAAAAGAAGAAATATAGATATAATGTAAGTATGTAGACGAAAAAGAAAAGCTGAACAAGACTATTTGCATATGAAAAATAAAAAAAACGATGGAAAATATGTAATTATAGATGACGGGACAGCAGGGGGGCTGTTTCTGAGTGAGAATGAATACTATGTTGATGAGAATAAAAAAGTTGTTTTGTGCAATTCTGAAAAAAAAGATAATCTGTTTAGAAAGAGATATAAACTAACACATGGCGATAAGTGTTATAGTATCATCAAATATTTTTGCCCAGAGGTAGAATTTATCTCTATAAAAATTATGGAAACAGGGGAAAGAGGTAGCATTGATTCATTCAAAGCGGCGTTAGAATGGTGCTTAAAAGAAAAGATAAAACTTGTGCATATGAGTGTTGGAACAACAAATTATATAGATGCAAAAAAGATAGAAAATATTATAAAACAAATGGTTTCTAATAAAATGATATTATGTGCAGCGCTATCAAATACAAACTTTCCTACATGGCCGGCATGCTTTGATGGGGTTTTCGGGGTAAGAAATTATATTGCTAAATTGCAGGAAAAAGAAATTTCGGTGTCTAAATCATTTCCTTTTTCGGAAATGAATTCGATACAGTTAAATTTTGATGACGTTTTAAAGAAGATTGTTGGGAAAGAATACAAATCAAATAGTTTTGCAGCTCCGATTATTACTGTGCTTTTGATATGTTATTTAAGGAAAAATAAAAAAGGTTCATACCAAGATGCAAAAAAATTTATTATGAATCATATAAACAAATGTATCTATGAAAAAGAATTGGAATGGAATGGGATTGTGAATAATAAAGCGTGGTCAATTCCGATAATTTTAACACGTACTGTTATTGGGGCAAAGTTGTTATATGAGTGTTTTGGGAAGGAAGACTATGAGTGTATAGTATTAACATCAGAAAAGAACCTAAAAGAGTCTTGCGTGGCAGAAATTCCATTAGAATTTTATACGCATGGGAATGTGACAGAGACGTTAATAATGGCAGTAAATACAATATACAATCCAGATGTGCTTATTATTCAAACGGATAAAAATATATTTGAAAGTAATAGTTTGATAGATTTTGAGGTTTTTGATAAAAAAGGATGGAATGTGAAAACAAGGATGGAGCAAATGCAGTTTGAAAATTGTTATAACGCATATAAATGGATAATAATGCAACTTTTAGACGACTAAAATTTACTGGATTACTTTTGCGATCGCAATGGGTAATAAAATTATGCTCGAAGGGAGGTATTCAAATGAAGAAAACGCTTAAAAAGAAAGAACATAAGGGAAGAAATAATGTGAGTGTTTATGCAAATGGACCGTGTTCATGCACATGCTTTTCTACGTGTGGGTCTGCCTATGTTCAGAAAGCTCAGGCGCAGAATCAGTTATACACAAGTGTATTTGGATCTAATGCTAATCACTAAAATGTAAGAAAGATGAGGGCTGCTACAGTGTTAATTAGTTGTAGTCCTCATTTTAATTAGAGGATAAGTTTAAAAGTTGATTTAAGCATTATAAAAAATCGTTTAAGAATATGGCTAGAAGTATTATAGATCCTTTGAAATAGCGTTTGTTAAAATGTTGATATGTTTGTTGTAGAGTAAAAATGCTGACAATAGTAGATTTGATGAAAGAGAATAGAAATGATAGAAGAAAAAGTGAAAGATATATTAAAGAAATATAGAAATTTAGAACAGAAAAAAGACTGGAAAAATCAAAAGCTTTTAGGAAATGATCTAAAATTCAGCGCAAGAGATTTGATAAATGTATATGTGGAGTTAGAAAAAGAATTTGATATTCATTTTAAGGAAAAAGATATTGTGGCTGGAAAATTTGATACATTTGATGACATAATAAAATTGATTAACAAAGAAATAGCATATAAAACAAGAGGAAAAGAACATGCATAAACCATTTATTCATTGTTTCAAAACTGCAAAAGAATATTATGTATATGATGTGAATACTGATAAAATTATTCAGGTGTCTTTCGAAACATATAATTTTTTGGAAAACAATATTTGGGATGAAAAAGCGGAAAGAGAAATAGAAAAGCTAATAAATGAAGGATATTTGAAAAGAACGCGGGTAGAAGAGGTAAAACATTTTGCTACGGACTTTTTAGAATCTTATTTAGAAAATAGAATGAATCAGTTAGTTTTGCAAGTGACACAAAAATGTAATTTGCGTTGCAGTTATTGTGTTTATTCTGGTGATTACAAAAATAGAAATCATAGTCAAAAAGAAATGAGCTGGGAAACTGCAAAAGAAGCAGTAGATTATTTGTATGGGCATTCGATGTCTAGCGAAGACATATATATATCATTTTATGGCGGAGAGCCATTATTAATGTTCAGATTGATAAAAGAAGTAGTTGAGTATGTGAAGAGAGAATATTGCCAAAGAACGGTACATTTTAATTTGACCACTAATGGAACGTTGTTTACACCAGAAATTGTTCAGTATTTTATTAAAAATAATATACAAATTATGTTTAGTTTGGATGAGCCTAAAGAAGTGCACGATAAAAATAGAATATTTGCAGGAAGTAATAGAGGATCATTTGAAAAATTGAGAGATAGCATGAAAATGATATATAGTATGGACAGAAAATATTATAAAAAAAATGTGTCTTTCAACACAGTGTTAGATCCCCAAAATGAGTTAAGAACAATATATGAGTTTTTGGATAAAGATAGGCTGATTTCGAAAAATTTGAGTAGAATATCTGTTTTGAATGATAATTATACGGATAAACAATGTGAATTTAGCGGAGAATTTGTTGAAGAACAGGAATATGAATATTTTAAATGTTTTCTTTCAAAATTAAAACGAATTAATGAAAAATTTGTGGCTAGAGCAGTAAAAGAAGAATTTGATAATGAAATGAGAGAAATTAAACAACATGAGGAAAAAATGCAAGAAGAGATTTCAAAGGTAAATCATCATAGTGGTCCCTGTATTCCAGGCGCGAAAAAAATTTTTGTAACAGCAGAAGGAAATATATATCCGTGTGAGCGAGTGAGTGAAATATCAGAAGTTTCCAAAATAGGTGATATAAAAAAAGGAATAGATAAAAACAAAGTGTTAAATTTGCTAAATATAGAACGATATTCGCAAGACCGGTGTAAGGATTGTTGGGCATATCAACATTGCACAATTTGTATAGCATGTGCAGATGACACTAAAAATATTTCAAATAAAGAAATAGAAAAACATTGCTGGAAGGTTAGAGGGGGATTTGAAGAGGCAATGAAAAATTACTGTACTTTAAAAGAACTTGGTTATAAATTTGAGGAGTATGAATGAAAATGTTAAAAAGAGTAGGTATATTTCCGGTAGATCAAGAAAGTATAACACTATTTGAGAACATACATGAATGTAGATATGGTGAAATTATGCATATTGCTTCAATAAAAGCATGGGGACTTTGCGGGAAAAAAATTCAACGTTGTGATGGTAGTGAGATAATAATAGAGGAGGGAATAGGTAATATTATAAAAGAATGTGAAGTGTTAATTCTTCTTGAAAGTTGGCACGATGCATCGCCTGAATATATAAAGAGCGTGGTGAAAACAGCAAAGCAGAAATCCATAACGATAGTTTCTATTAATAATATCAGGAACAGTTTAGAGATAGATCAGCATTATGAAAATGTCGTTGTTGCTAAAAAATTAAAAATTCAAAAAAAGTGTGACGATTTAAGAGTAAGAAAGATAAATATTCCGGTTATTTGCGTTTTGGGTTTGACACAAAATAGTGGAAAATTGAAAATGGAATTAGAACTGCAAAAATGTTTGAAACAAAAAGGATATAAAGTTGCAGCAATTGTTTCTGGATTAAATGGATTAATTGGGAAAGATACATTTTGCTTTGAAAAGAAATATTTAAATGGGAAAAATAGGAATGAAGAGATAATTATAAATATAAATGCGGCTGTAAAGCGGTTAGAACAAGATTATGATATTGTAATTGTTGGGATACCAGGAGCATGTCTCTCGTTTAATCCACAATATTCTAATGATTTTGGCATTACTACACAATTGTTTATGTGTGCAATAGAACCAGATTATAGTGTTTTGATGCTACCATATATGCGCTATGAAGAAGCGTTTATTAGTCATGTTAAAGATGAGGTTCAAAAAAGATATGATATTACAATTAATGATATTGGAATATCAGAATTTGCAATTGATATGGATGCGAGTTTTGAACAAAAAAAGATGTGTTTTTTAAAATTAATTGACAAGGAAAGGGATTTTGAGCATTTGAAAAAAATATCAGTTGTTGATATTAAAAGTGATTCTCAAATAGAAAAATTGAGCGATAGGATTATTTGGACACTTGAAAATTAAACATAAGCTTGTCGCATTTTGAAATATATAGGGGGAAGAAAGAATATGTTGAAAAGAGCAAGCAGAAAATTAAGAAGTACTCCTGCGAAAACATTGATGTATATCATACTGTTTTTAGTACTTTTCCTGGCGATATTTTCTATGCTGATGATTGGAATTGCAAGTGGAAATAAAGTGAAAAGAGCACAGGAAACATTGGCCAACTCTATTACTCTGCGCGGGCCGGCCGAGGGAGAAGCTGGAAAATCATGTACTGTATATGCGATCCCGTCCGCAATCGTAGAAAAGTTCATTGACAGCAATTATGTTCAGGGGTACACCATGGAAGCGGGAACATATTGGCTTGATCCGGTGGATACGGAAACATATATCAGCGAGGAGACACAACAGCGCCTAAAAGGTTATCTGAAAGATTCAGGCATGTATACGATGACGGCTGTTGGAACACTGGACTGCGCATACGATACCTATTTTCTGGCAAAGGGTTACAGGATTGTGGAAGGAAGCGGACTGAGCTACGGAGAACGGGGCAAATACGAAGCTGTGGTAGGAGAAAAATACGCCGAAAAAAATCATCTCCATGTGGGCGATACTGTTAAATATAAAATGGAGCAGGGAACGATCGAATACTATAAAGTAAGTGCCCCGGAAGAAATTAGTTTCAAAATTCGAGGCATTTACAGAACTCCAGAGGTTTATCAGTCCGATTCCGTTGTGAATGACTGGCACAATAATTTAATTTTTATTCCACTGGATATTTTCTGCGAGTATTCTATGAAAGCATTAAAAATTCAAAATGTGGGATTTAATACAGTTACGGTCTATTTGAAAGATACAAAATCAGTTGAACCATTCATAGAAGAAACAAAAAACAAAATAAAAATAGGAAGTGTGGATGATGTTGTACAGACCGATGAAAATGGAATACGTTCCAGCGTAAAGCCAATGGTAATATCACAGCAGGATTTGGAATCTGGAGAATGGTCCTATCAGTTGATTCGAAACAAGGAATGGTATGAGATGGTTGCGAAACCTGTTGAAAAATTGAATCGTCTGATAGGATATATGATCGTAGGATTTGTGACTGCCGGAATTTTACTGTTCGGCATTCTGACCAGCCTGTCAGTCAAAGGGCGAAAACGTGAGATTGGAATTTTACTTTCGATGGGGGAACACAGAAAAAGGATTTTAGGACAGTTCGTTTTGGAGAATTTGGTTCCGGTTTTGATTGCCCTGGTTTTTGCGGCGCTGTGTGCGACACCAACAGCAGAGTATTTCGCAGATCGGATGATTTCGAATCAGGCTGAGAAAGTGGAGCAGGAAAATGAAGATCTGTCGGGAAATATTAAAAACGCGCTCCCGACAAGCGAAATAGCTGCGTATGAATCAACGGGAGTAACTGTTGATACGGATTTGTCCATTGAGTGGAACTGGAAAATCATGACGGGGATGATTCTTGGTATTTTAGATCTTTTCCTTTTGATATTAATTCTGCAAGTCGGCAAAATAACTAGAGAAAGCCCGGCATCTATATTGCTGGACAGAAAGTAGGTGTTCATGAAGAAAAAAAGAATGATAATGATCGTAGCGATGGTTCTGGTGCTGGTATGGCGGGAAGACGTTTTTGCAGTGGAATCTGGAACGACACAGGTTTCGCTACAGGCAGACTGGCTCCAAGAGGGAGATTACCAGTATAGCGTGGAAGAAGATGAAACTGTAACTTTACGAAACTATATCGGGACGGAAAGCGTGATTGTCACACCGAAAGAAGTAGGTGGGAAAGAAGTGACGAGAATCGGAGATTCCTGCTTTTTGAGAAAAACGGATCTTCGGGCAGTGCAGATATCCGAAGGCATTGTTGAAATCGGGGAATCTGCCTTTGCGGAAGATGGTCAGTACAGTGATACAACTGCTGGGTTTATCAGCATTGTAATGCCAAAAACACTAAAAAAGGTAGGAAAAAGCGCATTTCAGGGAACTAGAATCACACAGATTTATTTTTATGATGGTTTAGAGAGCATTGGTGATAATGCCTTTATGTATTGCTCTTCTTTGTCAAAAATACGGATTCCAGATAGCGTGGAGAAAGTAGGACAATTTTTATTTTTGGGAGCTGGAAAACCCTATGAAGAAAGTCAAGATAGTGCGATGAAGATTTTTGGCGGAAAAATAGCGGAAGAACTTGCAAAAGATAATCAAAGAGCCGAATATGGTGGTGAAGAAATGCAGGAAATTTCGATCCAGTATTGGCTTGAGAAGAAGGAGAATGAAACGAAAGAAGAGGTTATAGGACAAAAATATTTTGATAAAAATGATACAGGCTTTGAAAAAGTATTTTTTAAGGCTCCTTCGAGTGGAGAAAAGCAAAGTGGGAAAATAGTCTGGATGGACATATTTCTTGGGGTGTGTATGGTTGGACTAATAGGAATCAGTGTTTGCTTAAAGGATTAAAAATATTATATTTGTGAACAATGAAGAAAATAATAGAGAATAATAAATGTTTATATTTTTTAAAAGAGTTACTCAAATATAAAAAAGAAATAGGTATTTTGAGTATAAGCACTATTGTTTCTACAGTAACTGTATTTCTGCAACCATTATTGATAAAACAGATCACAGACATCGGAATACTCGAAAAAAATATGCCCCAAATTGTTAATGGAGTAGCCGGTTTATTTGTTTGTGTGCTGGTATATTTAATGATTGAAGTTGTGCAGGCAAAAACTTTTGCAGAAATACATAATTCATTCTATAAGAACTTGTATTGCAATGTATTTCGAAAATTATTGCATTTAAAAAAACATTATTTTCAAATGAAAAATAGTATGGAAATAGTGCAAATGTTACAATGCGATGTATCTCAGGTTGCGTCTATGACAGATAGATATGTAGTGATGAGCTTTTCGTATGTTTTTCGTGTAATTAGTGGACTTGCTGGACTTATGCTGTTGAGTCCTGAACTGTTATGCATTGTAGTGATAGTAATTCCAGTGAAATACGTGTTAGTAAAATGTCTTGCTAAAAAGCGTGAGAAAAACATGAAAATGTATATTCAAGTTGAGCAACAATTTGGAGGATGGCTTGGCGATACAATTAATACTGTGGAAGAAATTAAATTGTGGAATCTATATGAATTAAGAAAATGCGAATTTTTAAAACAGATTTGTAAATCGTTAGCGGTTGAAATGAAAGGAACCATGATTGAGACATGGAATATTTTTGGGGATGCTGTTTTAGAGTGGGGTGTAACAATTCTTATTTATTTAGTTGGTGGATATTTGGTGTTCGTGGGAAAAATTTCCATAGGTTCAGTTTTTGCTTTTGTTTCTTATTCTAGTTATGTTACAAGACCGGTAAATAGTTTAATTGATCTGCGTATGCATTTTGCAAGTGTCAAACCGTCCGCTGAACGACTTTATACATTTTTGAATATGGAAGAGGAACGAAGTGGAAGTAAAAGAGTGGAAAAAGAGATTTCGCCAATATTAGAATTTAAAAATGTGAGATTTCAGTATACAAAGGATAGGGAAGTGTTAAAGAAAGTATCTTTTAAACTTGAGCCGGGAGAAAAAGTGGCTATTATTGGAAAAAAATGGAAGTGGAAAATCAACAATTTTGGAATTACTATTACGATTTTATGAACCGGAAGAAGGAGAAATTTTATGTAATGGTGAAAATATAAAAGTGCTAAAATTATCAGAATACCGAAGCCTTTTTTCTGTTGTGAGTCAGAAATCAGCGTTGTTTTTGGGGGACATTGTGCAGAATATAGATTTGGAGGGGAAAGCAGACAGACAAAAACTGAATGAGGTACTAAGGAAAAGTGGCGTGAAAAAATACTTGCAACGTTTTCCAGAAAAAGAAAAAACACAAATAGGAGATGATGGAGCATTTCTTTCAGGAGGAGAAAGACAAAAGCTTGTGGTTGCACGGGCACTATTGAAAGATGCGCCGGTTATGCTTTTTGATGAAGCGTCCAGTGGATTTGATGTAGAAGCCAATGAATATCTTTATAAAATTATAACAGAAGAAATGCCGGAAAAATCTGTGATTTTTATTACACATCATTATGATAAACTGGAAAAATTTGATAAAGTATATTTGGTAAAAGATGGGTTTCTTACGGAAGTGAGAACTGGAAAAATGTAGAGGCGACTAGATTATAGTAGAAAGGAACAATATGGCAGAACTGGAATTAAAAGAGGTAAGCTATTTTTACGAGAGCGGCGGAAAGAGAATTGATATTTTGGATAAAGCCAGCTATTCATTTGAGAAGGGTACTCTTTACACGATTGTTGGTCCTTCTGGATCGGGGAAAACAACGACGCTGACTTTGGCGGGTGCGCTGGAAGAACCTAAGAGCGGCTGCGTGTGCTTTGAAGGAAAAGATATCCGGGAAATTGGCTATACAAGATATCGAAACAGCAAGATTGGAATTGTGTTTCAGGCGTATAATCTGCTGCCTTATCTGACCCCGCTGGAGAATGTGCTGGCGGCAATGGAAATTACGTCAAATCCGATTAAAAACAAAAAAGAACGGGCGCGGGAACTTCTGACACGAATGGGAATTACAGAAGATCAGATGAACCGCAATATCAATAAACTTTCAGGAGGCGAACAGCAGCGCGTAGCGATTGCGCGTGCGATTTCGACAAATGCAGAGGTGATTCTTGCGGATGAGCCGACGGGAAATCTGGACGTTGATACGGCGGCTGGCATTGTGAAAATTTTCAAAGAGCTGGCTCATGAAGATAAGAAATGTGTAATAGCAGTTACACATTCGGAAGCATTTGCCGCGGAGGCAGATGTGGTGGTACGGCTGGAAAAGAAAAAATTGCAGGATTAAACATGAGGGGGAGGGAAAGTTTTTATGAACTGGATCAAAAGAGCATTTCGCAGTATTTCTTATCATAAAAAAAATACAATTCTGATGTTTTTAAGTTTCCTGATTTTATCCATCCTGATCCTGTTTGGCTTATGTATCCGCGCGGCAAGTCGGGAACGGATATGGGAGATTCGGACGAGCATCGGAGGAAGCGTGCTTGTATCGAATGAGCGTCAGATATACAGTGAAGAGCCGCGCGGTGTGAATTCGATTTCACATCAAAAATATTTGGAACTCTGCGCTGATGAAAGAATTCGGTTTGGCAGCTGTAATACGGTGACAGCTGCTCTGGCGGATAACTTTACAGCTGAAATTATGGACGGACAGGAAGAAAATGGAACAGAAAATATTTATGTGGAGGGATCATCTGATCCTGTCGAGTATTTTAGTTCTGTTTCTTCTGTAGTTACACTGATTTCGGGACATGTACCGCAGAATGCAGAAGAAGCGGTAGTCAGTGATGGGATTGCGGAACGGAATGGACTGGGAATAGGAGATACCATAGCTGTTCTTTCACCATACACAAAGGAGCGGTATACATTTAAAATCAGTGGTATTTACAGTACGAACGAGGCAGCTTACAGTGGAAATGTGGTATATAATAACCCAGCAAATGCTATCTATACCCTGGATACACCAGTTTATGAGATGAATGAAAATGATAATGTAAAAGAAATTACATTGCAGTTGAAGGACCCGGAAGAAGGAAGAGCGTTTGCTGAAGATGCGAAAAAAATGCCGGAATATATCAAAGAAGAATATGATATGGACTATACGGTAAATGTTTCAGCTTATAAAGCGGTGGCCGACAGCCTGAAGAGCCTGGCAGGGATTTCGAATCTCATGGTGATAGTTTCCGTAATCCTTGGAACTATCACATTAAGTTTTTTGATTCTTATGAATTTGCGGGATCGCATGTTTGAGATTGGCATTCTTCTTTCTGTTGGAGAAACAAAGATGCGGATTATGCTGCAGATGTTGATGGAATCTTTTTGCCCGGTATTGCTGGCAATTACAGCGGGGGTAATTTTTTCTTATCCTTTGGCGAATGTGATAAAAATAGCTGTAGATCTTTCGAACGGTGTGCAGGCTGCAATTAAGACACAGCAGATTATAATATTGTATCTTTGTGGAATGGGGGTTGTGCTGGCTTCTTCTATGGTTATGGTATACCAGATTGTACGATATCAGCCGAAAAAGATTTTGATGATGGAGTAAAAAAAGAAATAGTCAGATAAAATACTGAATATGCAGAATTGACCGTATTTTTCTAAAAATAAGAAAATTCGAAAAAAGGTGTTGACTTTTGCTTTCGGGGGTGTTATTATAACTAAGCTGTCAGCGAGAGCTACAGTGAATGAGTTCTTTTGAAACAGAAAAACCTAGTTCGGAGCCGGGTGGCTGCCGCGGGTTGCAAAAACTGCTTCAAAAAAACTTGAAAAAAGTTCTTGACAAAAGCAGATGAGTTTGATAAAATAAACGAGTTGCTGATCGAGAGAACAGCAAAGAAGTTCGAAAGAGCTTCAAAAAATAAATTAAAAAAGTTCTTGACAAACGAAAA
>ERZ779843.2365-NODE-2365-length-18337-cov-2.585822_pt1 | contig 18337 bp, 9 predicted proteins | sample MGYA00511560_ERZ779843 | MGnify/ENA primary metagenome ERZ779843 (study PRJEB29588, sample SAMEA2158062) | human gut metagenome | biome: human gut; feature: human-associated habitat; material: faeces | place: Denmark | collected 2008/2010 ... | reverse complement strand
TTAAACAAGCGTCCAAAGTTTTTATACCACATTTCTCCAAAACTATTCCTTCGGGAGAAATCAAGACATAATAAGGGAATTGATTGCTCCCATAACGAAGAAACAGTCCTGTAATCCCGTCCTTATCCCAAAGATTCAAGCCGGCAACCGGCATTTTCCAAACAAACCACGGACGACGCCAACCCTCTTCATCATCTACGGATATAGTCATTAAGGCCAGCTTATCGGCATTTCGCTTTTCTACTTTTTGCATATACGACATACCCTCTACGCACCCGACACAGTACTGCTGCCAAATATCCAATAAAATATAACGGCCCAAATAATCGGCTATCCGATGCACGTTCCCCTCCAAATCATACAAGTCGGTATCGGCCATATAATCTCCCACCTCAACCATTTCAGGAGGGAAAAGGTTGGCCATGATACGACGACCATACACCGTCTTACGTTGCGCAGAATCCATTTTGGCCAACAAGCGTTCCAACTGTACACGATATACATCTGCATAAAATTTTGAAATATTCTCCAACTCTCGCAACCATACCTCACTCACAGGTGCATCGAGCATATACGTTATTTTCTTTCTGCACATGACATCATAGAGAGAATCAAGGTGAGAATTCACATCGGCATACAAGACTTGCAAAGAATCTTTCTCAAAAGTTGTAATATCCTTTGAGTTTATCCATTTACCGTAAGCATCTCTCTGAACTATCGATTCGAGATACTCTTTATAAGGCTGCTTTACAATATCCCGATAGCGTCGTTCTTCTCGCTGTTCGGGCAAAGAACTGCTTACCTGCCAAAACGGAAATAACGGCCCCTTGCCTCGAACTTTGACAGTAATGCCGTTTTTCAGCCACACGGCAAGGCCCACAACAGAGGGGGTATTCTCGGCATTGACGTCCAAATAACAGAGCGTCAACTCTTCACTCGGCAAATTTCCTTTGATAAGAAACTTCCCATTTTTTACTGTATCGACCGCAAATCCTACCGCAGCGGTTTTCCAACCGTTCATTCGTTGAAGGGTAACCACTGCTCCATCGAGATTTTTCACCCGACCTTTTATCACGAAATTTCTTTCTTCTCCCCTCACCCCGATAAGGAAAGACAAGAGCAGAAATAAACAGACATATCGTCTCGGTCTTTTACCCGGAGCAAAATATCGACACCCCATAGTTTAATTCATAAAATAGACACAACAAACCTACCCTTCTTAACATGTAAGAGAAAGAAATGCAATATAGCAAATTTTTATTTTCAAATCAATTCCTTTGCTTTATTAGAACGGGTAGCCGATAGCCAGGTGGAAGGCCAGACTCTTTCCGAAACTGTCCATGTTGTAATAGTGGGGCTTGTCGTTGTTGTAGGGGGCATGCAGGCCGATTCCCATGTCGAGACGAAGTATCAGGAAACTGATGTCGTAGCGCAACCCCACTCCGGTACCGAGGGCGATGTCGCGCCAGAAGGTTTTCTTGTTGAGCGTTCCTCCGGGACGGTTTGCCTCGGCTTTGAGCAGCCAGATGTTTCCGGCATCGAGAAAGACGGCACCATGAAGGTCTCCCAAGATGGGGAAGCGCAGTTCGACATTGCTTTCGAGCTTGAAGTTTCCCGTCTGGTCGAGATAGGCATCGACCTGGTCTTGCGGCGGTGCATAGCTGCCGGGGCCTACGGTACGTATGGTAAAGGCCCGTATGCTGTTGGCACCTCCGATGTAGAACTGTTCGCTATAAGGCAATACCGACGAGTTGCCATAGGCCCAGCCCGCTCCTACCAGGAAACGGGTGGCCAGCTCCACATCGCCCCACAAGCGGCGGTAATAGCGAAAGTCGGTTGTCGCTTTGGCAAACTGGGAGAAGGGTATGCCGAGAAACTTCTTCTGCCCGGGGGTACCCGACACCACCCACGAAAGCAAGTTTCCGGCAGTAGAGGCCGAAGTCTGCCAATAGATGTGATTGGCATCGTGGGGTCCAAACTGACAATTATAGCGGTAGGTATAGCCCAGCGTAGGAATCAACTGGTTACGGAAACTCAGGGCAATGGCCGGATTCTCTTGCAGGGTACTGTCGAAAGAGGCGGTCGAGTTCATCAGGTAATTATAGCCGATTTTGGGCAGTTGCAGGGTCTGCGAACTCGTGGCCGAGGACTGGAAATCGAATGCAAACGAGGTATTCAGCGACATCATGCGGAAATATTGCGGGCGGTTCATCAACTCGGCACTGAGCTGCACCGTGGTCTTGCCGCCGTAACGGCGCTCGACCCGTGAGTTCCAGAAGAGTGCCGACGGTAAGAGCCGCGGAAAGGCCAACGAGGCTTTGAGCCCGAACTCATAGGAGTTGAGCAACGACGACCGGGTGGCCGTGGCCTGCCGCTTCCCGGTCTGCCACTCATACGAACCGGTGAGTTCGAGCGAGAGCCGCTCGCCCCCGCCGAAGACGTTGTTATGGGCCAGACCGAAGATGACTCCGGGGCCTATAAAGCTGTTGGTCGAAGAGGTAACATTGGCTTCGAACCAGGCTTCCATCGGGGTGTCCATGGCGGCATCGAGGGTGATGTCGAGTACGTCGGAGAGGGTATCGGGGCGGGATACCGCCACGTTGACATAGCGGAACACCCCCATGCGCACGAGACTGTTGAGCGACTCGGTCTGCCGGTCGAGGGTGTAGAGGTCGCTGGTGCGGAGGGTGATGTTCCGCTCGACAAAACGCTTCCTGATTTTGAGGGGAGCCTGATAGATGAAGGTAACGTTGGAGAGTTCGACCGTATCGACAGCTCCCTGCCCCGAGGCCGACTTCAAGTCGAAGGTCACGTGCCCCACCCGATAGGGTTGCAGTGTCTCGGGCGGGAGATTGCCCAGCAACTGCAAGCGCAACGCCACCTCATAGGGCGAGGCCGTGGTATCGGCCAGATAGGAGAGATACTCGGGGCGGAAGAAGTAGTAGCCGTGATTGCGAAGTTCCGAGGCTATGCGCGACCGTTCGGAGGCCAGGACATCGGCCCGATACACATCGCCTACCCGAATGAGAGAGGAGGCACGCGTCGAGTCGATAAGGGCCGTCAACGGGGTTACCGGCTCGGGATAGGAGAGCGACCCATAATGCCAGGGCCGACCATAGGTTACATCATAGGTGATGCGGGCTTTCCGGCTGTTCTTCCGGTTGTAATCGAGCGTGTAGGAGGCCGACGAAGAGAAGTAGCCGTAGTTGGCCAGTATGTCGGGGACAACAGCAACCCGCAGGTCGGGCTGCACGGTAGAGATGAGTACGGGAGTCTTGGCAAAGCGCTCGTAAAACCAGTGCTTGAAGCCTTTGTCCTTCTTGGGGGTTACATGGGTGTAGACCCACAGTCCGAAGGGGAACGGCCAGCGCACATAGGGGCTGTACAGGGCATTGTTGGGCTTGACCGAGAGGGCATCGCGCACCGCCGACTCGGCATCGGACGAGAGTTTCACACCTTTCTCCGCGGGCTCGATGTGCATCTTCTTCACCCCGGTATAAAGTACCTCACCGTTGTCCAGGCGGCTCGTCGTGTCGCACCCGGCGACAACCAGCATACACAGGCACAAAAGAATTCCCCACTTTTTCATGGCTGCGACGATGAAGGGTTTGACACTTGCTGTTTGCGGGACGAACGGCGGAAGAGATCGGCCAGGCGCGACAGTTTCTTTCGCACGGCAAAGCCCAGCCCCGTCTCGGTTACCTCACCTTCGAGAATGGTCTCCTGCCCCGTGTGACGGAATATTTTCAACACCATGTTGTCGCGCCGGTCGAGCTTGTATTCGAGGGCGATGTCGTCGACCAGATTTTCTTTCAGGGCCTGAGTCGAATTGTCGTCGGGTGAATAGCTACCCCCGACAACGATGCGCACCCGGTCGTTGAAAAGGTCTTTGGAAAGCTGGTAGGAGTAGTCGGTGCGCATCGTCCCGTCGGCCTCGCCTCGACTATTGATACCAAAGCTGAGGTTCACGTTTTTGAGGTTGTTGCGCGACCACTTGTTCAACTCGTTTTGCAGGAACTGGTTGAGCGGATTGCCCGTAAAAAGGTCGCCCTGCGACGCACTGGGGCCGGTGTAGGTATTGTAGATGAGCAGACTCATCGCCTGGGAGGCCCGCTGCTCGGCGGTCATGGAAGTGAGCTCATTCTGTATGGTCATGTCGCCCGGCGCAGCCACATCGAAAACGATGGAGAGATTGTCGAGCGACTGGGTAATGGCAATAGACACCTGAAACTGTACCGTGCGTGTGGTCCCGCCCGAGGCTACATCGACCGACAGTTTGTCGATGGCCGTGATATCCAGCACAGGGTCGGCCATGTCGCCCTCCCACACTACCGAGCTACCCTCCTTGATGGAAAAGAGTTTCTGCCCGATAAGCGGAGGCGTATAGCACACCGTACCGCCCGACAGCTCGTAGCGGCCGGTAAATCGGCTGTCGCCCAACTTGTTCATGGAGTAGGTAAGGCTACCGCCGCCCTGCAAGTCGATGCGGCTGTTCCCGTCGGGGGTGAGCTCGACCGAGAGCGATACCGCATTGCCTATATCTACGTTGACCAACATATCCATGCCCGATACCGGACGGAACGTCGGAGCCGACTCTTCGCTCACGGTATCGGCAAACGAGGTGAAGGTAACCATGTCGCCGTAGTTGTTCTCCCCCGGCAGCGAATTGCTCTCGCGCAAGACATAGGTGGCTTCGGTACCGTTGAGCAGGACGAAATTGCCACGCACCGACAATGCATCGGCATACCCGCGCACCGAGGCATCGACATCGGCCGCGGCCTTGCCATAAAGCATCGAGGTGCGGTTCTTGGACTGATTGAAAATTTCAAAGTTATGCCCCGCCACACGGGCATCGACATAGGGGCGGGTAAGGTCGGCGACATCGACATGGCCGGTAATGTTGAGCGGCTCGTTGTTGGGTCCCGATATGCAGAAGGTATCAATCTGCACACGGCTCCCCGACATTGAAACGACCGCCGGTGAAAAACGGAACGAAGCCCCCACCATCGGTATCACGGCACGCCCCTCCTCGACAGAGAGACGCCCGGCCATACGGGGAGCATCAATACGTCCCGATAGCGACACATCGCCCCGCAGCAGACCCTCTATCCGCGCCATATCGTCGGGCAGGAAAGCATTGGCCACCGACAGGGGGAAGGCGGGAAAACCGACTTTTAAATCGAGCGGCTCGGCCGACAAGGTATCGGTATCGTAACGGAGCGACAGTTCGACGGCATCGAGCGTGTCGACAGCCAGGGTCGCCCCTGCCTGCATGAGCGTGGACGAGAGCTGACGGTAATCGAGTGCAAGAGCCATGTTTCCCACCCACCGGCCGTCGTAGAGCATCGAGTCGAGACACACTGTTCCACTCACCACGGGATAGCCGCCGGAAAAATCGGTCGACAGCGCCGTAGAGAGAAGGGCCGACACGGGAGGTGTCCCGGGCAATGTCTGCAAAATGGGGGCCAGTCTCAGATTCTCGATATCGAGATATATCGTGTCGGCACCGGGATTCGCACCCGACCATAACGAGAACGACTGTATATCGTGCCGCAGCAGCACATCGGCCGCCAGGCGTCCGTCGAAATAGTAATCGATAAAGTTATCGGCATTGAGCGACCAGTCGGGAACACCCAGTGTAGGCGATTCAGGAGCCAGCGTCAGATGCAGCAGAGAGTCGGACACGCGAGCACCCATGTCGAGAACCAAGCCGGGCACCTGCTCCTGATCGTACTGCCGCAGCGCAGCGTAAAGTTCGTTCTGCGCCACATAGCCTGAGACACCGGCCCGGGCCAGCAACGCCGACGTGGCGGGAGTGTTTCCCAACTGCACGGCATAGCGCAACCGTTCGCCATCGTGATGCAGAGAGGCGGTCAGCGTATCGGCCGCAAAGGAAGAGAGCGCTACCCCCTCGGCCTGCGCCTCAAAGAAGAACGGCACATCGGGAGCATTACCTGACGAGATGTGGAGAGAATCGAATACGACCCCGCTCCCGGCCAACAGCTTCTCTACAACCTGCTCGGGCACCAACCGGCCCTGCAACTGGAAATCGGGCAACATGGCACACCACGCCGACGGGTCGACACGTTTGACATGAAGCGCACGCGCAACCGAATCGCCCAAGGCCGAAACATCGGCCAGAAGCGAATCGACACCCACCGGCGACGAGAAGGCCAACTGCGCTCCGGGGAAATCGACCCGAGCATCGAGCGAATCCTGCAACACATCGGCCGTAACGACAATATGGTCGAAGAGATTGTCCATATCCAGGAGATGCAACCCCACCATATCGAGCCGAGTCTTCACGGCATATTCGTTTTTGTTGTTAGCCCAGGCCTGCACATCAATAGAAGACGAGAAGGTCAAGGAGTCGTCGGCAAGACGGGCAGTCTTCAAATCGAGCCAGTCTATCTCGCCGGTAAGGCGGGCCGTATAGTCAGAAGAATCGATGAGGCCCGTCAACTGCAAATCGAGACGGGCAGCACTGTCGACACACAGGACATGCGCCCCTACCCGACCGGAATCGAGCGCGGCGTCGAGACCGAAATCACGGAAACGGTAGCCGCCGTAATCGAGACTGTCGACATAAAGTACCGCCTCGGCCCGCATGCGGGGCGAGAACGGGTCGAGCCCGCAACCATCGGCTTGCAGAGAGAAGGTCAGGGGGCCGACATTTTCATGCGGCAGAAAGGCATCGACGGGAAACGCCCGCCACTGTGTCTCGACACGATAGGCCGTATCGGCAAACCGATATGAGGCATCAAGACGGGCCATGCCCTGCAAGGCCTCCCAGGAGAGTTGCGCCTGCACATCACGGCCATTGCGGAAAGCAACCCGGCTCTCCATCGCCATCGAATCGGGCAAAGCAAACTGCCCGGCCTCAGCGCCCCCCATCAATCGGGGAATAAACGACAAGCGGTATAACCGAGCCGAAAGAGCGGCTTGTGCCGCCAGGCTGTCGGCCCGGGTGAGCGACTGCACGGTAGCGACGGCCTCAAAATCGGCCGCATCGGGCAGAGTGGCGCGAAAACGGGTCAGCCGCAGGCTGTCCAACAGCCCTTCGGCGTCCAGTTGCAAGGTGAACGACCGGAAAGGCAGAGCCGCCAACAACGTATCGAGTGCCGGCATGAACAGCTCCACATCGTCGAGACCCGCTTCCACATTCATTGTCGCCGAGAGAGCAGCACGGCCATTCATGGCAAGAGCGGAGGCATCGGCCAGGAGCGAAGCCGTGAGGGTGGAGTAAGGCTTCCAGACTCACGGCTGCCGAATCCATGGAGAACGAGGCCTCGCCCCGGTCAACCGCCAGCCCCGAACGCTCGGTCAACGACAACGACCGCAACCGGGCAGCCACATCGCCCCCCCGGTTATAGACCGAGTCGAGCCGCAGGGCCAAATCGGAGATTTCTATGAAGGAGGCGTCGAAACCCTTACGGGGAGCATGACCTTTCACACCATAAACGACCTGTGTGCCATCGATACCCACCCGTCGGGCCACAACCGTCCACGGCGCAGAGGCCCCGTCGGCAACGACGGGTTCTTCGGGAGAAGGAGGTATGACAACAGAGGTATCGGTAAGCATCGACAAGCTACCCCGGTGCAGGAAGAGACTCTCCACATCGACCTGCTGACGAGACAGGTCGACCGAGGCGCCAAGAGCCTCCACGCCCCCGGCAGCCGCTGAAAGGAACGACTCCCGATAGGCACCCGTCATCAGATAATCTATATCCTGCAAAGCTATCGAGTCAACAGCAAAGCGCCATGCCAGAGGAGCCGTCGCCGTCGTATCGGCATCGACGTCGGGTACCGGTTGCCCGTTTGTCAAGGTAACCGACCCTCCGCCCAGCTGCAAAAGGCCTGCCCGGAGCGACATCTCACGGAGATGCACGTTTACGGGAGCAATCAGCGCACTGTCGAGACGCACCCCAATGGCAAAACCGGTGGTGTCGGCATAGGCAAAGAAAACGTCTTGGAGCGACAACCGGGGAACAACCGCCTCTCCACGGAGCAACGGCAGAAGCCGTACCTCGGTATGCAGCGACTGCAACGCACAGAGGGTATCGCCTCCGGCAATCACGCATACACCCGAGAGGTCGAGTCGCAGCGGGAAGCGCAAACGGAGGTCCGAGACCGAAACCGTCATTGACGAATCGGAAAGCATGTCAGAAGCCATTCTCACCCCGGCCCGCTGCACGGGTGGCACATAAAGCAATGCCACCAGCAGGAACAGCAGCCCGAGAACAGACAGCCACACAACAGCCACATATCGGAACAAACGTCTCATTTCTCTGCCAATAATACACGACGAATTTACAGAAAAAAGAGGTTGTGCAAGATAGTTTTCTAAAAAAAATGCACACTCTTTTCGAGCAAAACGCCGCCGAGGAGGGTTTGTTTGCGGCGGCGCACAAAAAATCCGGGCAGAACCGCCAAAGGCCCTGCCCGATTTTCTATCGGTGAATCGACAAGAGATTAGTTGTTTTCGGGACGAAGTTTGCGAACTACAGCACCGGTACGCCACATTTCGCTTTCGCGCAGAGCGGCCAACTCTTTTTCGAGACCTTCGCGATAGTCGGGTTTGCTGTTGGTGTCGATAGAGCGTTGAGCTTCGTTTCCGCAAGCCACCTCGTTGTAGAGTTTCTCAAAGACGGGTTTCACGGCATCGTGGAACGGACCCATCCAGTCGAGGGCACCGCGTTGAGCCGTCGTCGAGCAGTTGGCATACATCCAGTCCATACCCTTTTCGGCGAAAAGAGGCATCAGCGACTGGGTGAGCTCCTCAACTGTTTCGTTGAAAGCCTCGGAGGGTTCGTGGCCATGTTCGCGCAGCACCTCATATTGAGCCAGCAGGAGACCCTGAATAGCACCCATCAGTGTTCCGCGTTCGCCGGTAAGGTCGGAGTAAACCTCTTTTTTGAAAGTGGTTTCAAAGAGATAGCCCGAACCTACGCCGATACCGAGAGCAATCACGCGCTCTTTGGCACGGCCGGTAGCGTCTTGATAAATGGCGTAACTCGAATTGAGACCGCGACCTTGGAGGAACATACGGCGCAAGCTGGTTCCCGAACCTTTAGGAGCTATCATGATAACATCGATGTCGGCAGGAGGAATGATGTGGGTGCGATCTTTGTAGGTGATACCGAAGCCGTGCGAAAAGTAGAGGGCTTTTCCGGCGGTGAGATAAGGTTTGATGCGGGGCCACACTTCGATTTGAGCAGCATCGGAGAGCAAGTATTGGATAATGGTAGCGCGCTTGCAGGCCTCTTCGATTTCAAAAAGAGTTTCGCCGGGTACCCAACCGTCGGCTACGGCCTTATCCCAGGTTTTACCACCTTTGCGCTGTCCTACGATAACGTTGAAACCGTTGTCGCGCAGATTGAGGCTCTGACCGGGACCTTGCACGCCATAACCGATAACTGCGATTACCTCATCTTTGAGTACTTCTCTTGCTTTTTCCAACGGAAATTCTTCACGGGTAACGACATTCTCGTCAACACCGCCAAAATTAATTACTGCCATTTTTGTCTGGTTTTTTAAGTATGAAACAATTAAATAAATATCACTTTACTGCGGCAAATAATTTCGCCGTCAATCTTTTTCACTTCGATATGGTACTCACCCTGCCCCATGTCCTGACAATAGAATTGCAGCGTGTCGCCATAACGGCTCTCGTTGACATAGGCTATCTCGAAACGTTTTACCCTTCGCGTCTTATAGAGGTCGAGAGGGAAAATATCGAGTATATGGTCGATATACTTGATGCTGTTGACATGACCGTTAATGTCGATGTCGCTGTACCGTATCACCCGCTCATATACTGGTTGAGATACTACGGGTTTAATTTTACCGGGGCGTTCGATGGGACAAGGGTTGTCGCATACGTAACGGGTTATGGCCCCGTCGTTGATGCTGAGAAGGTCGACCGGCTTGCGGGTATCAACATCAATCATCGCCCACACCGAGCGGACATAACCGAGGGGTTTTCCTTCGCTGTCGAACACGGCGAAATTGCGGTCGGTAAAGAGGCGGTACACGCTCTCGACCCACGTCTGTATGGAGAATTTCTCGGTCTGACGGGGAGCGTCTTCGACAAACTCCAACACCAGTCGCGAAAGAACCCAGGTGTAGTGTCCTTCGTTCAAAGTTGTAATGCCGAAGCCTTTGTCCGAAGCATGAAAATTGGCCACATTCAACAACAGATTGCCCAGCACGCCCATGGAGAGGCGACCTCTGAAATCGGAGCAGAAAGGCTCCACAACAAACGGATAGGTACCGATTTTCTGATCTTCGCTCATAACAGCATATATTTATCTGGCTGCCTCGTTCTGCTTGGCTTTCAAGTAGCGGGCCTCCCGTTCGGCCAGGAATTCATTGACTCGCTCTACGCAACTCTTGGTCAGAGCAATACGTCCCGAACGCACAAATTGAAGTACGCAACCCAATTGTTGCAGTTCGTCGTAGAAGGTGGTGATATCTTCGGTCGTACCGTCTTTCTCCAACGCCGAATAGGTGGGATTCACCTCTACCACACGGGCATTGTAACGACGAATGAGTTCCGACACTTTCGGTTCACGTTCGAGCACCGGCGTCGAAAGTTTATAGAGAGCTATTTCGTGCGAGAATATCTCCTCATCGGTAAAATAGTGTGCCTGCAAAACGTCGATTTTTTTCTCTATCTGCCGAACGATTTTTTTTATGGTGTCTTCATCGACCCAAGCAGTGATGGTGTATTTGTGCACACCCTTTATCGACGAGGCCGACACATTGAGACTCTCAATATTGATTTGTCTGCGGGTGAAAACGGCCGTAATCTGGTTGAGCAGACCGGCAATGTTTTCGGAGTAGACAATCATCGTATATAAATTTTTGTCCATGGCAATCAGCTTTTAACATTCCAACAACATATCGTTTACCGTACCACCCGGAGGTGTCATGGGCAAGACGTTACCCTCTTCTATCACACAGGCTTCGAGAAGGAAAGGGCCTGCGGTCGAGAGCATCTCGTCTATGGCAGCCGAGAGGTCGCTGCGCTCCATGACCCGACGCGAGGGTATGCCGTAAGCCTCGGCAATCTTCATGTAATCGGGATTGAGCATCGGCGTGAAGGAATATTTGCGGTTGAAGAACATGGCTTGCCACTGGCGGACATTGCCCAGATAGTTGTTGTTGAGCAAAATCATCTTCACGGGAGCTTTCTGTTCCATGACGGTGCCCAGTTCCTGCAAGTTCATCTGCAAGCCGCCATCGCCCATAAAGGCACACACCGTACGGTCGGGTACGGCAAAGGTTGCTCCTATGGCTGCGGGAAGGCCAAAGCCCATTGTTCCCAATCCGCCCGAAGTAATGATACTGCGGTTACGGGAATATTTGAAGTAGCGGGCCGACATCATCTGGTTCTGTCCCACGTCGGTAACCAGCACGGCTTCATTATGAGTGGCTTCACTCACGGCACGCACCACCTCTCCCATGTTGAGTGGCCCGTGGCCGGGGTGTATTTCGGGCTCGATAACCTTGACACGCTCCTCTTCGGCATAGGGGGTAAACGATGCCAGCCACTCTTTGTGCTTGGCCGGCACCAGCAGGTCGGTTACGGCGCGGAGGGTATCCTTGCAGTTGCCGAGTACGGCAACGTCGACTTTCACATTCTTGTTTATCTCGGCGGGGTCGATGTCGAAATGTATGATTTTGGCCTGCTTGGCATAGGTGGCCAAGTTACCGGTTACCCGGTCGTCGAAGCGCATACCCACGGCAACGAGTACATCGCACTCGTTGGTTTTCACGTTGGGTGCCAGGTTGCCGTGCATGCCGAGCATTCCCATATTTAGCGGGTGAGCCGAGGGGAGTGCCGAGAGGCCCAGCAGAGTGCAACCGGCAGGCATATCGGCTTTCTCGATAAAGGCCCGCAACTCGTCCTGGGCATTTCCCAGTTCGACACCCTGTCCCACAAGAACCAGCGGTCGCTGGGCCTTGTTGATGAGGTCGGCCGCCATGATGACCGACATGGAGTCGGTATCGGGCACAGGTATGTAGCTGCGTACAAAGTCGACGGTGGTAGGCTCATAATCGAAAGTCTCGACCTGGGCATTTTTGGCAAAATCGAGCACAACCGGGCCGGGACGTCCGCTCGAAGCCAGATAAAAGGCCCGGGCTACGGCCCAGGGTACATCTTCGGCCCGACGTATCTGGTAGCTCCATTTGGTAATAGGCTGGGTAATGCCTACCAAATCGACCTCCTGAAAAGCGTCGGAACCCAGGAATGAGGTTCCTACCTGTCCGGCGATGACGACGATAGGCGTACTGTCTATCATGGCATCGGCTATGCCGGTGATGGTGTTGGTGGCTCCAGGGCCACTGGTTACCAGGCACACACCCACTTTTCCCGAGGCGCGTGCGTAGCCTTGCGCCGCGTGGGTGGCACCCTGCTCGTGGCGCACCAATATGTGGTGCAAAATATGTCGGTGGTCATACAAGGCGTCGAAAACCGGCATAATCGACCCTCCGGGATACCCGAAGAGGGTGTCGACACCTTGATGTTCGAGTGAGCGCATCAATGCCTCAGCGCCCGTTATCGTCTCTTTGTTACTCATTGTCTTTTCGCTTCGTTTTCTTTCGGCTCTGCCGTTTTATTCTATGATGCGGGTAGCGCCCTTGTCGGCCGAACTTACCATGGCCGCATAGGCACGCAAAGCTTTCGATATCTGACGTTCACGTGTGTGAGGCGTGAATGCTTTCTTGCCACGTTGTTCCTCTTCGCTCCGGCGGCGCTGCAATTCGTCGTCGGAGAGATTGACCTGAATGCGGCGGGCGGGAATATCGATTTCGATGATGTCGCCGTCGCGCACCAGACCGATGTTTCCTCCGGCAGCGGCTTCGGGAGATATGTGTCCGATGGAGAGACCCGAGGTTCCGCCCGAGAAACGTCCGTCGGTAATGAGGGCACACTCCTTGCCCAGATGACGCGATTTGATGTAGGAGGTGGGATAAAGCATCTCCTGCATACCGGGACCGCCCTTGGGGCCTTCGTAGGTAATCACCACGACGTCGCCACTCTCGACCTTTCCGCCGAGAATACCTTCGCAAGCGGCCTCCTGCGACTCAAACACCTTGGCGGGACCGGAGAATTTCCAGATGGAGGCGTCGACACCGGCAGTCTTCACGACACAGCCGTCGAGGGCTATGTTGCCGAAGAGTACGGCCAAGCCGCCATCTTTGCTATATGCGTGCTCCACGTCGCGTATACACCCTTCGGCACGGTCGGTATCGAGCGTGGGATAGGTATTCTCCTGTGTACCCATATGGTTGCTGAACACACCGCCGGGGGCGCTGGAATAGATACGGAGCGCTTCGGAATCGACAGTCGCCTTGTCGATGTCGTACTTGTCAATGTCTTCGGCCAATGTCGCTCCATTGACCCGATGGCAAGTCGTATCCAGAAGTCCGGCCTTATCGAGTTCACCCAGAATATTGAGTATGCCGCCGGCCCGGTTACACTCTTGTATGGAGTACTTCTGTGTATTGGGAGCCAGTTTGCAGAGGCAGGGCACACGACGGCTCAAGCGGTCGATGTCGGCCATCTTAAAGTCGACACCGCCTTCGTTGGCGACAGCCAGGAGGTGCAGTATCGTATTGGTGGAACCGCCCATGGCAATATCGAGGGTCATGGCGTTGAGGAAGGCTGCACGGGTGGCTATGCTGCGCGGCAAGACACTCTCGTCGCCCTCTTCGTAATACTTATAAGCGTTCTTCACGATGAGTCGGGCTGCGTCGCGGAAGAGCTGTACCCGATTGGCATGAGTGGCCAGGATTGTTCCGTTACCGGGGAGAGAGAGACCGATAGCCTCGGTCAGGCAGTTCATCGAGTTTGCCGTGAACATTCCCGAGCAACTGCCGCAGCCGGGACAGGAGCAGCTCTCGATGCGGGCTATCTCCTCATCACTTACCGAAGTGTCGGCCGCCTTGACCATCGCTGTGATGAGGTCGGCATTCTCACCGTTGTACTTGTGCGACTCCATGGGACCGCCCGAAACAAACACGGCGGGAATGTTCAACCGCATGGCGGCCATAAGCATACCGGGTGTTATCTTGTCGCAGTTGCTGATGCACACCATGGCGTCGGCCTTGTGCGCATTGACCATATATTCGACGCTGTCGGCTATCAGGTCGCGCGAAGGAAGAGAATAAAGCATTCCGTCGTGCCCCATGGCAATACCATCGTCGATGGCTATTGTATCGAACTCGGCGGCAAAACAGCCAAGTTTTTCAATTTCGGATTTGACAATCTGGCCTATCTCGTGCAGATGCACATGACCCGGGACAAACTGGGTGAATGAATTGACGACGGCAATTACCGGACGTCCTATCTGTTCTTCTTTCATGCCGTTGGCACGCCACAGGGCACGTGCACCGGCCATTCGCCGGCCTTGTGTGCAGACTGCACTTCGCAACTCGTGTTTCATAAATTCTTTACTTAAAAAGAAAACCTTTCTTCACATATCAAGAAGAAAGGTTCCCTCATCGTTATATCTTATGTCTTACATAAACATTCTACATAACCTTTCTTCTTTATCATGCGCCCACGACGACGATAATCACTGATAGTAGACCGGTAATATGCAGAATTGCGCTAATCATAATCCAAGCTTTTATGGCTTCTCGTAATGATGATGCAAAGGTAAGCCTTTATATGAATATTCCAAATAAAAAGAGGATAAAAATATCAAGTTAAATAGAAATATATCCAAGTTTCCATGTTTTTTCTATCAATTTATCGGAAAACAAACTTGGTTTATCTACATTTTTCTTTTTGAAAACGAGTGCGGTAATATTCTTCTTACTCTTATGCGCCTCTCACATTGCTCAAAAGAGACACCATTATCAAACGCATTTCCCCGAAAGAGACGACTACTAAGATGATAAGATTCTACCTTTTTTGAAATATCATAATTTGTGTATGCGGTGAGAATTATGTACGTTTGTATGCCCATTTATCGGCCGATGTTTTTAAGTTCGAAAACCCGTTTATGAAACTTCGTCTGCTGTTGCTCCTACCGGTCATTGTCCCGCTGTTGTTTTCCTGCCGGGCTACCAAGCATGTGGGCGAAGGCGAATACCTGCTCGACCGCGTGTCGCTCTCGACCGACAACCGCGAACTGAAAAACAGCGAACTGAAATCGTATATCCGACAGGAGCCCAACCACAAGACCTTCGGACTCATAGGGCTCCCCCTGTTTTTCTACAACCTCTCCAACGATAAGGACAACGGCTGGAACCGCTGGCTGCGCCGCATCGGTACACCACCGGTCATCTACGACAGCCAACTGACCGAGAAATCGCGCAGCCAGATAGAGAAGGCGCTCTACAACAAAGGCTACACCGATGCAGTCGTTACCGTAGACACGGTCAAGCACAAGAAACGCATCAAGGTAAAATATAAAGTTGCCTCGGGCGCACCTTATCATATAGACCGCATCACCTACCGTGTTCCCGACGACTCCATAAGGAATATCGTGCTGGCCGACTCGGCCAACTCTCTCATTCACCCGGGAAAGCTCTTCGACCGCAACATTCTCGAACAGGAGCGCCAGCGCATCACTGCCCGGCTGCGGAATGAAGGGTATTTCGCCTTCAACAAAGAGTACATCTCTTATGTCGCCGACACAACCATCGGACACAAGGGGGTCGACCTCGAACTCTTCCTGTCGGACATTCCCGTCGCCGACTCCTCTCGAAAAGAAGTTGTAGCTTTTCGCAAGCACAACACCTATACCGTGCGAGACGTCTACTTTATTACCGACTACAATCCGATGGGAAGCACTCCTGAGGAGAAGTATGCCATAAAAGACACCATCTTGTACAAAGGCTACTACATTCTCTACGGTGAAAAGGAGTATCTGCACCCCTCGACCCTGGTGGAGAACTGCTACATCATGCCGGGGGCCGCCTACTCGACCCGCATGGTCGACAACACCTACTCGGCATTTTCACGGCTGGAAGTGCTGAAATATGTCAACATACAGTTTACTCCGGTACGAGGCGGAGAGACACCGCAAATCGATTGCCACATTCTCCTCACCGAAGGGAAAGCCCAACTGGTAACGACGGAAGTCGAAGGTACCAACTCGGCCGGAAATTTCGGCTTTTCGCTCGGTCTCTCCTACAAACACCGAAACATCTTTCACGGGTCGCAAACGTTCAATGCCCGGTTCAGAGCCGCCTACGAAAACATTACCGGCGACCTGGGTGGTCTCCTGTCGAACAACTACCTCGAACTCAACGGCGAAATAGGGGTGTCGTTTCCCAAATTCCTTTTCCCCTTTGTCAGTACCTCGTTCCTGCGGCGCATGCGTGCCACGACCGACTTCACCGTCAATATCGACTATCAGCAGCGGCCCGAGTATGTGAGGGTCATCTCGGGTGCCGGCTGGAACTATAAATGGTACACGCGGGGCAACCGCTTCCGCCACCACTTCGACCTGGTCGACGTGAACTATGTATATCTGCCGCAAATGACTGCCGCTTTCAAAAACAACCTCGACAGCATCGCCGCCGACAACCCCCTGCTCCGATACAGCTACGAAGACCACTTCATCATGCGGTCGGCCTATGTGTTTTACATGTCAAACCTGAGAAACAACATCGCCTCATCGGCCAAGCAGCGGAAAATCTACACCCTGCGGTCGGCCTGGGAGATTGCCGGCAACCTGCTCTACGCCATCTCGACCCTCTCCTCGATGAAGCGGGCCCCCTCGGGCGAATACGAGATACTCGGCATCAGCTACTCGCAATATGCCAAGGCCGACCTCGACTATGCCTATACGCTGAATGAGAAAAACGCATTGGCCTTCCATGTCGGGGCGGGTATCGTCTATCCCTACGGAAACTCCGATATGGTACCGTTTGAAAAACGGTACTACTCGGGCGGTGCCAACAGCGTAAGGGGCTGGTCGGTGCGGACACTGGGGCCGGGAACCTACTCGGGACACAACCCGCTGGCCGATTTCATGAACCAATGCGGCGACATTCGCCTCGACATGAACGCCGAATACCGAAGCAAACTGATATGGAAACTTGAACTGGCTCTCTTCCTCGACGCCGGCAACATCTGGACCATCAAGGACTACCCTTCGCAACCGGGCGGCCAATTCAAGTTTAACTCCTTCTATAAGGAAATTGCGCTGGCCTACGGTCTGGGCGTGCGCTTCGACTTCAACTACTTTCTGATACGCGTCGACATGGGTCTCAAAATGTATGACCCCTCCCGCATCGGAAATCGTCCGTGGGTGATTGCCCACCACTCGTTCGACCGCGACGCCTCGTTCCACTTCGCGATAGGCTACCCGTTCTAACCGACCGAAAAGTTACAACCTATATACAAAGCGGGCGGCTTGAAAAAGATTTCAAGCCGCCCGCGGTATTTCACAGAATCTTCTCCGTTACGGACATTTATGGGTCATGATATCAAGGACGAGACGGTCGGTCTCATTCATTCCTTGTGCCCCAATGCGGGTAAGGTTGTGTATCGTGCGGTCAACATCGTTCTCGACAATACCTTCGACAGCCGTCACGCAGGTATGCTCCATGGCCAGCATGGCCGAAAAGACCGCCGTGGAAACCCCGCTCGTGAGTTTCATGGCACAACTCGGCTTGGCCCCGTCGCATATCATACCGGTGAGGTTGGCAACCATATTCTTCACGGCATAGGTTATCTCTTCATACCCTCCACCCATCAGATAGGTGATTCCGCAACTCGACCCCGTGGCGGCTACCACGCAACCACAGAGTGCCGAAAGGCGGCCAAGGCTCTGCTTGATATATATGACGGTAAGATGGCTCAGCGTAAGAGCCCGAATCATCTCCTCGCGGCTTTTCTTGTTTTCTTCGGCATAGACTACCACAGGCAGGGTGGCGGCAATGCCCTGATTTCCGCTGCCCGTATTCGTCGTATACGCGGCTGCGTTTTCCGTCACGTCGAAGGCGAAATAGACGGCGTCTGCCGCGACCGTCCAGGAGACGACGACCGTCGCAAAGTCGCTGTCGCTGTTGCCGAAGCCGACGGTAGAGAAAGAAATCGAATGCTCGTATTCGCTTTCGCCGACCGTCCCGTCCAACGCGGGAACGGAGACCGAACGATAGCCCAGCGCGATCTGCGCCGTGCTTTCCCCCAGCGACGCGGTGAGCGTCTGCGGCTCCTGCGCGGACATGGTGCAGGTATAGACGCCGTACGCCCCTTCGCTGACCTCTCCGCCCGTGAACGAAACGCCCTTGTAGTAGACGTACGGCGAGAACGCCGCGCCCACGCGGAACGCCGCCGCGCCGTTATACGCCGTGACCGAAGCGT
>ERZ779843.2361-NODE-2361-length-18380-cov-5.583192_pt1 | contig 18380 bp, 15 predicted proteins | sample MGYA00511560_ERZ779843 | MGnify/ENA primary metagenome ERZ779843 (study PRJEB29588, sample SAMEA2158062) | human gut metagenome | biome: human gut; feature: human-associated habitat; material: faeces | place: Denmark | collected 2008/2010 ... | reverse complement strand
GGGGCGGTATGGCGATCAATGCCGCCGCCATTGACACCCGCATTAAAGCGACCGCTGCCATGACCATGTACGACATGACCCGTGTGACTGCCAACGGTTACTTTGACAGCGAGGATTCTGAGCAGGCACGCTTTGAAAAGCGAAAAGCGCTGAATACGCAGCGCACCGAGGACTATAAAAACGGCGCCTATGCGCTGGCGGGCGGCGTAGTCGATCCGCTGCCGGAGGACGCACCGCAGTTTGTAAAGGACTATTACGCCTACTATAAGACGCCACGAGGCTACCACCCCCGCAGCTTGAACTCCAATAACGGCTGGAATGTGACCTCCTCGCTATCGTTCCTAAATATGCCGATTTTGCAGTACAGCAGCGAGATTCGCTGTGCCGTACTGCTGGTACACGGGGAAAAGGCGCACTCTCGCTATTTCAGTGAGACAGCTTACAGCAAGCTGACCGGCGACAATAAGGAATTGCTCATTATCCCCGGCGCAAACCACACCGACCTTTACGATCAGATAGACGTGATCCCATTTGAGAAGCTGAAAGCGTTCTTTGAGGAATATCTGAAATGAGACATAGGAAAGCCCTGTGCTGCGTATTGAACGCGGCACAGGGCTTTTTCCGTTTCTGGCGGTTTTGGTCGGCATATTTGATACCCTGTACGCAGGACGCACCTTTGTACTTCGCGGAATCGGACGATAACCAGCCAAGCCACAAAAGGTCACGCGAAGCCGCGCACTGGCTGCACTGTGCCGTGAATCGTGGGACGGTGTAACCCATACGCGCAGATTGAGCGTAATTGCCCTGCATCGGAAGGGGATATAGTCGTTGCGCTTGATCCGGATAATCAGAACACGCTGAAACGCTATGCTGGCTATGACGAGGATGATGAATGCTATCTTCTCGCCTATGAGAATGAAGCAAAGTATCCGGGAGAAGTTATTAAGGTGAGGAGTTTTAAGGTACAAGGTGTGGCTCGTCACGTCATTAAGGCTCTCTAAAACAAATAATCTAACTCGATAGGAGATGTTTTGTTTGAACGCAGTTGATGTGAAGTGCCCGATCTGCGGCACAATCAATAAGTCTCTCGACTTAGAAGAAACAGACGGATGGATGGAATGCGAAAGCTGCGGCGAAGTAACCCAGCAGATGAAGTACGTGAAAACAAGAAAAGATTACCAATTCGCCGGATCGTTTGCGCCAGGAATCTCGGCCGTGATAGAATTGGAATCAACCTCGTGACTGGAAAAGCAGCCTGACACAGAACAAGAAGCGTGAGTTCGTAAAGCGAGAATTTGAAAGGTTGGTATCCTGATTATATTACTCACACTTTTATAGGGGAAAAGCATCAAGCGGTTGTCCATGTTATAACATCAACAGCAATGTAATAATATGGACAACTTAAAAATATGAAAAAACTTAGTGATAATGCGAGTTTGCAGTTTATCTTAACTCTAATATTGCATCTTAACTTAAAAAGGGCTATAATACAGAAAAAGAGTTAAGAAAGGGGGCGAGAGCATGAAATATCTTGATAAAGTCCTTGGAATCGAAGTGACTTATGAGAATGTGGAGTTCAAGCATTTGCCTAATTTTATAGCCGCAAGGTATTGTTTACAGATGGTGGCTATGAATGGACAAAGGGCGATTTTCCTTTATCCGAAAACTGAACTGGAGCAGATCGAAGTGCTGAAAAAGCATATTGCACGGATACAGAAAAATGAGAATTTGCCTGTTGTGCTGGTGCTAGATGAACTTAGTTTTCGCCAGAAAGAATACTTAATTCGTGAGAAAATTCCATTTATCGTAGAAGGAAAGCAGATTTATTTGCCTTTCATGGCGATGTATTTGCAGGAACGGTGTAATGCCGAAAGGGAGCCACGGGAAGAAATACTTCCATCGGCGCAGATGCTTCTGCTGCATTTCATTTATGGAGGCGCACAGGAATTGTCAACAAGTCAAGCTGCGAAAGACTTGGAACTGACACCTACTTCTATATCGAGGGCATCGAAACAGCTTGAAGAAATGGGATTGCTGCATATAAAGAAACTAGGCGTGCAGCGGATTCTGCAATCTGAGGATTCTCCGGAAATGCTGTTCCAAAAAGCAGGGGATAAGTTGCTGAATCCAATCAAACGAACGGTTTATATTCCGAAAGAATTGGTGGGAACAGACCTGTTGGAAAGTGGATATTCGGCATTGGCGGAGTATTCCATGCTGAACGCACCGAATGTCAAATGCTATGCGACAGAAAGAATCTCTCAATGGAAAGATGTTATGACAAATAGCTTGCAGGACTCGCAGGTGCAAGTGGCCGTAGAAATGTGGAGATACAATCCCCGAAAATTGTCCACGCGAAATATTGTAGACGAACTTTCGCTGGCATTGGCATTGCGAGAAGATGCAGATGAACGAGTTGAAGAAGCGGTAGAAGAAATGCTGAACGAACTGTGGAGGAAGATAGATGGTTACGGGAATTGACAGTTTTAAGGAATGGTTCAAGGGCAGTGAAGAGCAATATGCCATCATCGGAGGAACGGCGTGTGACATTCTGATGACGGAAGATGGTTTGGATTTCCGAGCAACAAAGGATATTGACCTTGTTCTGATTATAGAAGCAGTTGACGCGAATTTCGGAAAGAAATTCTGGGAATATGTAAAACAGGCGGGATATGAACATTGCAATAAAAGTTCGGGTGTGCCGCAGTTTTATCGTTTTAGTCATCCGGTCTCGAACCAGTATCCTGCGATGATTGAACTTTTCACGCGAAAGCTTGATGCCATTCAACTTCCAGAAGATGCAGTGCTGACACCGTTACCGATGGACGAAGATATTTCAAGTCTGTCTGCTATTCTTTTGGACGATGATTACTACGATTTTTTGAAACAGGGGAAAGTCACTGTTGATGGAGTGACTGTCTTGGATGCGGCATATTTGATTCCATTTAAGGCAAAAGCGTGGATGGATTTGACAAATCGCAAGGCTGCAGGTGAACATGTTGACAACAAAAACATCAAGAAACACAAGAATGATGTTTTTCGTCTGACGGAATTGATTGATCCTACGGTCAAGATTACGGCTCCACAAGGAGTTTATACAGATGTTCAAGAGTTTGTGCAGCGGATGCAAAGCGAAAGCATTGACATGAAGCAGCTGGGGCTGATAGGGAGAACGAAGGATCGGATTTTGGATGAACTAAAAGATTTGTATATAGCACAGTGATTAATAATCCGACTAGTCCCGCGCAAAAACATGTTACGGTTCGAAGGCGTGGATAAAGCGTAGTTACAGCTATTCCGATTTTAGGGGGGATGAACCAAAATGAACCGAAAAGAACCTTTACAAACCCAAATCCGGGCGTTAAACTATAATCAGAAAACGAATGGAAACAAGAGAGCACTGAGAAATCGGTGCTCTCTTTGTTATACAGACGAAAGGAGATGATTCCGTTGGTTTTTAATTAAAAAGAGAAGAAAGAAGAAGGAGGTGGCGCTATGAATGAAGTCTATGGATAAAAACATTTGTTTAAGCAGCCGCGAAGCGGAAGATGGGGTTTGGAAATGAAGTCCCCAAGTGGGTTTTAGGGCGACAGCCCTAACGTTTCTGCGTTAAAGAAGCGTAGGGAATTCTGACACGATGAAAAACGACAGAAAGGAGGGATGCATAGGGGAAGCCCGGCATGGTCACCTATAACGATGTCGATTACTTCTATGTCTACAATTTGCAGGGCGATGTGGTTGCGCTGATTGACGCGAATGGTACGCAGGTGGTAGAATATGGTTATGACGCATGGGGTAATCCGATCAGCAAAACCGGTAGTTTGGCAGCGACGATTGGTACGCTGAATCCGTTCCGATATCGTGGGTATACTTATTTGTTTTATTGATAAGTTGTGAAATGTTATGTATGCTTAATGCGAAAATAAGGATGTGATTTTGGTGAAATTAAAAAGTGAAACAAATCGAATATGGTCAGAACAGGAATTGAATGAGAAAGCAGTATGGGCATTTCAACATCCACATAATGAAAAAGAGAGAAGAAAAATCCGAATAGACATTGCGGATGAAATTGAAGAGATTCTTGCAAATGAAGGTTTTGTTCGATGTAGGACAACATTTTTTCGTGCGAATGGTGACAATTTATTGCAGTATATTAGTGTTCGATGTTATGGAATGTATGGGCAACCGGAAATTGATGTGGAATTGGAACCTTTGTATAATGTGTTTGATTTTGTAAGACGTACTATGAATGAAATGGTCACGGATGAAGGGGTTGAAGGAGAAAGTATTGAAACTCTTCAAAATATACATATACATCCTGTCTACAATTCGTATTTGGCACATAAAGATGATTATATGTCTGAAATGAAGAGAGAGAAGGAAATCTTAAGTAAAGTAATTAGAAATTTAAATGAAATAGATAATTTAAAAAAGTATGATGCGTGGTTTGGAAAAAATGTTGAGATAATAGATGACGTACATCTCGTGAGATTACCATATTTGCTGATTTATAGGGAGTATGAAAAAGCTTGCAAGATTATGACTCGATATAGGATTGAAGAAGAACACGCCTATGAGAAAATTCAAATAAAATATAAATGCGAATTTGATAAAATCAAAGAAATGCTCCCCATAAGATTTAAAACCTATAAGGAATTTGGAGAATTGATTAGTGCAATAAACGAAAAAAATGATGATAAAATAATGGGGATTCTTAATCAATGGAAAACTGAGTCTTATAATGCCATAGAAAAAAGATCTAAGATGTTTATAAGAAAATATCCGATTGTATTATTCCACTATTAATATTTGCTATTTAGAGTGGAGCGTAGATAAAAAAATCTACGCTCTTTCTTTTTATCAAAGACGGAAAGAAAGCCGGACTGGCTGCCGGTACCGTCAAGTATTATGCGCAAATTCATTTACAAGTCTGGCAGAACTCAGTCTGCACAGGGCAGGGTACCGTCAAGTATTATGCGCAAATTCATTTACAAGTCTGGCAGAACTCAGTCTGCACAGGGCAGGGAAACCTGCCCTTAATTACCTAGTAGCAGAGCACAGAGGGCGCGTCAAGGCAACAACACGAAAAAGGCTCTTCGCCATCCGCTGATGGACTAACGCAAGAACATTCTCAATCAACACAAAAGGCAGCTATACGAGCGTGTAGTTGCCTTTTTCATCGGGTTAATTGAACTGAATATCCGAGCCTATATTGTTTTGACTTGTTTATTAATAGACAGCTATTAGAAGGGAAAAACATGAATCAGGCTCAGGATCGCCTTCGAATGCAAGGTATCTACCAAACATGTGAATCCCTGCCATTGTCCAATTAAATGTGCCAAAGTAATGGAAAGCATAGGGATCGTCCTGATCAGGGAATATTGTGACCTGCCATTCTGGTGTTCCTGAATCATCGGTTACATTGGGATCGCGATTGCAGAAGGTGATTTCATTGGGAACATGCGTATCATTTGACTCATAATCAAAAGAGTCGGAAAAATGGAGATCAATTATTAAAATGGAATGATTTAGGACAATCGCTGAACCTGATTTGACCATTAGATCATCGTCTACCCAATTATCAATGTCGGAACGATACCATTTTTTGAGGTCTATCTCGACATATTCCTCATATTGACTCGATTCGTAGGGATGATTCAAGACACATGGAAAGAAGGGCGTAGATTCCGCGGAAGCGGTTATGGAAAGTGTAAGCAGCAAAAAAAGTGTGATCAAGAAGCGATGTTTAGCGTGCATGGCAAAACCCTCCTCATCAATTCCTATCGGTATTATACCATGCTGTATGGTTATGGGAAATATCAATTTATCATTTTGTACATAAAAATGTAATATTTTAAGGCAAAGGAAAACTGAAAGATTGCAGGAAGAATCTTTTCCGCATTTATCTGTATTCCCACAGCAGGGACGCACCCGCGGCTTGTACAGCATTTGCTTTTTCCGACTTATCCGGTTACAAATCTTTCGAAAATTAGCCAGATTATCACACCGTTATGTTGGAAATATCGAACAAATGTGCTACGATAGAATGGATCAAACAAACGAAGAAAGGGGCAGGCGGCGTATGGCCTCTGAGCGGCTGAACGTGACGGACGTGTGCGACGCGGTGGAGTTTCACGAGTCGGCGGACGGCGTGGCGCTGTATGGGCAGGCGGGGCGATGGGCGCCGTCTACGCAAAGAGGGGGAAAAATGAAATGGATTATGTCACGCACTTGAAGCCGGACGGAACATATCAACCGCTGAGGGAGCACGAGGAGAACGTCGCGGCGCTGGCGGGAGAATTTGCGGCGGCATTTGGCGCGCAGGAGCACGGCCATCGGACGGGGCTGCTGCACGACATCGGCAAATACAGCGCCAACGGGCAGAAACGGCAGCGCGACCCGGAGCATACGGCTAAGGTGGATCACGCTTCGGCGGGCGCACAGTTGGCGGCTCAGTTGGGCGATCCCTTCGCGGCGTTTGCCGTGGCGGGTCATCACGGCGGCCTGCCGGACAGGGGCGACAAGACGAACGACGGCGGCGGAACGCTGTGTGCTCGGCTGAACAAATGCCTGACGGGCGGAAACGATCCTTCCGCGTGGAAAACAGAAATCGAAATTCCGGCAAAAGCTCGGTTTCCTGCGTGGCTGGCAGCTGAGAAAGACGCGCGGCGCTTGGCGATGTACACCCGCATGCTGTTTTCGTGTCTGGTGGATGCGGATTATCTGGATACGGAGACGGCGATTCAGGGCGGACAGCCGCGCGGCGAGGGGGAAACGCCGGAACGCCTGCTGGAAAAGCTGAGCGCCCATGTCGCGCCGTGGCTGGAAGCGCCCGCCAACGAGCTTTGCGCCAAGCGAAGTGAGATTCTGGCGCGCTGTCTGTGCGGCGGGGAGGACGAGCGGGGGCTGTATACGCTGACCGTGCCAACGGGCGGCGGCAAGACGCTCTCTTCGCTGGCGTTTGCGCTGTCGCACGCGGTGAAGCACGAGATGAAGCGCGTGATTTATGTGGTTCCGTATACCAGCATCATCCTTCAAAACACTGACGTTTTTGACGAGGTGCTGGGCGAAGAAAACGTGCTGGAGCATCACAGTCAGGTCGAATTTGCGGATGACGGCGAGGAAACGCCCGAGGCTTACCGCAAGCGGCTGGCCTGCGAAAACTGGGATGCGCCCGTGGTCGTGACGACGGCGGTGCAGTTTTTTGAATCGCTATACGCGGCGAAAACATCGAAATGCAGAAAGCTGCACAACATCGCAAACAGCGTCGTCATCTTCGATGAGGCGCAGACGATCCCGGTGCCGTTCCTGATGCCGTGCGTCTCGGCCATCGGCGAGCTGGTGCAGCATTACGGCGTGACCGCGGTGCTTTGTACGGCGACGCAGCCCGCGCTGGGCAGGTTATTCAAGCAGCTTGCGCCGACGCTCGTTCAGCGTGAAATTGCGCCCGATCCGGATGGGTTGTTCGATGATTTTCGCCGGGTTTCGTTTCGGCGAGAAGGCGTTTTCACGCCTGAGGAGCTGGCGGGGCGGCTGGCGGAGGCGGAGCAGGTGCTCTGCATCGTCAACACGAGGAAACGCGCGCAGCAGGTATACGAAAGCCTGCCCGAGGAAGGGCGCTTCCATCTCTCCACGCTGATGATTCCGACAGACCGCGAAGAGACGCTGAACGTCATTCGTGCGCGGCTGCGAAACGGGCAGGTCTGCCGCGTCGTTTCAACCAGTCTGGTGGAGGCGGGCGTGGACGTCGATTTTCCGTCGGTCTGGCGCGAGTTGGCCGGGCTGGACAGCATTTTGCAGGCGGCGGGGCGCTGCAACCGCGAGGGAAAGCGGAGCGCGGCGGAAAGCGTCGTGCATGTCTTTGAAGCGGAAGCAGCTCCTCCGCACGCCATGATACAGCAGCGCGAGGCCGCGACGGAGGTGATGAAGGAATTTGAAGAGATCAACACCCGTCCTGCGATTCGGGCGTATTTCAATCGGCTGCTTTGGGTGAATGGCGACGATGCGCTGGATGCAAGGCAGATTCTAAACGGCGAACGAGCCTGCACATTCCGAAAGACGGCGGAAGCATTTCGCCTGATTGACGCCGACACCTGCACGGTGTATGTGCCGAATGAAGGGAACGCGGAGGACATCGCGCAGCTTCGCGCGGGGCTGTACAGCAGGGCGCTGATTCGCCGATTGGGGCGAAGCTCCGTGAACGTGCATCAGAACGAATATAAGAACCTTGTTTTTGCGGGCATTGTGGAAGATCATCAGGAGGACGGATTCGGCATTTTGATTCAGCCGGATGCGTACAAGCCGAAATGCGGCCTTTCGACGGAAGCTGGCGATGGGTTTCTTTCAAAATAAAAATAGAGGATGCACGGACATGCATCCTCAAACGGTTGGCTATTGAACAGTCCAATATTTCAATCCACGTTCCAATTTGGAGATTGAAACGACAATGGCATTGTATCATCATTCTATCGCGGGGTCAAGAAAGTTTTAAATTAACTTGACTGATTTATTTAACAGTCCAATGAACTAAAAGTATTGACAAGGGAAGAAGAGAGCGATATAATACAGCCATACCGAACGACAAATGATGGAGGTGAGAAACATGTCTGTAAAAATGGAAGTCTGGGGCGATTATGCGTGCTGGTCCCGTCCGGAACTCAAAACCGAGCGTTATTCATACGATGTGCCGACGCCGAGCGGTGCGCGCGGCATGCTTGAAAGCATCTTCTGGCACCCCGGCCTTCGATATGTCATCGACCGGATTTATGTGATGAACCCGATTCGGTTCACCAATCTGCGGCGCAACGAGGTCAAATCCAAAGTCTTGGCGAGCGCAATAATGTCGGAAGCCAACGGCAAGGCGGCTTCGTATATCGACCGAAACGAGGATATCCAGCAGCGGGCGACGACGATGCTCCGCGATGTGCATTATGTCATTGAGGCGCATTTTGAGATGACCGATCGGGCTAACGCATCAGACAATCCGGGTAAGTTTCAGGATATCATCAAGCGCAGACTGCGCAAGGGCCAAGCCTGGCGTCAGCCGTATTTGGGCACGCGCGAGTGTACGGCGCATTTCGGTCTGTGGGAAGGCGGCGAGATTCCGACGATTTCGGAAACACGGGATTTAGGTCATATGTTATATGATTTGGATTTTTCAGATCCGAACGACATTCAGCCGATGTTTTTCCGCGCCAAACTGGAAAACGGCGTGATCGACCTGACGGATTGCGAGGTGGTCAAATGATCCTGCAAGCGTTGGTTCGCTGTTATGAAGCGCTGGCCGAGCGGGGCGAGCTGGAAAAGCCGGGCTGGTCGCCGGTGAAGGTCAGTTGGGGCTTGGAGCTGGACGCGGACGGACAGGTGAAAAGCCTGCTGCTGATGGGCGGCACGGATGCAAAGGGCAAACAGATTCCGCGGATCATGAAGCTGCCTGATCCTGTTAAAAGAGCCAGCGGTATAGCAACCAATTTTTTGTGTGACAATTCCTCGTATATATTAGGCATTGACGCAAAGGGCAAGCCGGAACGGACGCGCGAATGTTTTGCGGCGTGTGCGCGAAAACATCAGGATGTTTTGAAGGATGTTCGGCATCCGACGGCCAAGGCGATTTTGAATTTCTTTGAGCGCTGGAAGCCCGAAAACGCGGCTTGTCATCCGGCGATTCAGCCCAATCTGGAAACGCTGCTCAAGGGCGGCAACATCGTCTTTGTGACGCATGATGCGGAGGGAGAGCTGCAACTTGCGCAGGATGTGCCGGAAATCCGCCGCGCGTGGGATGAAGCCTACGCCAAGTCGGATGACGCGGTGATGGGACGTTGTCTGGTCACGGGCGAGGAAGGGCCGATTGCCATTCTGCATCCGAGCATCAAGGGCGTGATGGGGGCGCAGTCCTCCGGCGCATCGCTGGTTTCCTTCAACGCGCCCGCGTTTGAATCCTACGGCAAGGAAAGCGCGCGTGACAATCAGGGACAGGGACGCAACGCGCCGGTCGGTAAATATGCCGCTTTTGCTTACGGCGCGGCGCTCAATTACATGGTTGGGCAGGCGGATTTCCACGGACGGCTGGGCGACACGACGCTTGTTTACTGGGCGGAGGGTGCCGAACCCGCCTACGGCAGCGCGTTCATGGCGATGATGGGCATGGGCGGCGAAGACAAGAACGAAATCACCCAAAAGGAATTGAGCGGCGTGTTGACTGCGCTCTGTCAGGGGCACACCGTAAAATGGGCGAACGTGCCGCTGAATCCTGAAAATCGATTCTACATCCTGGGGCTTGCGCCGAACGCATCCCGCTTGTCGGTGCGCTTCTTTTTGCAGGATTCCTTTGATGCATTTGTGAAGCATTATCAGAAGCATCAGGAGCGGCTGAACATTGTCCGCCCCGCGTTTGATGAGCGGGAGACACTTTCCATGTGGGCGTTGCTGCGGGAGACCGTCAACCCGAACAGCCGGGATAAATCGGCACAGCCTCAGCTCGTCGGCGAAATGCTGCGCGCGGTGCTGACGGGTTCGCTCTATCCGTCGGCGCTATATACGCAGACGGAAATCCGTTTGCGCGCGGAGAAGGAGATCAACCGCGGAAAGGCCGCGATCATCAAAGCCTATTTGCTGCGCAACGTCGTTGAACAGCGGAAAGACCAAACACATGTTTATAAGGAGGTTTTGGACGTGGAGCTGAACGAACAATCGACCTATCTGCCTTATCGGCTGGGCAGGCTTTTCGCGGTGCTGGAGGCCGTGCAGCAAAAAGCCAATCCGAACATCAACACGACCATCAAAGATCGCTATTTCAATTCCGCCTGCGCAACACCGGCGCTCGTATTCCCGACGCTGCTGCGTCTGGCGCAGAGCCACCTTAGCAAAATCGGCGGCGGTGCGGAGGTCTATTACGACAAGATGATCACCGAATTGCTCGGTGACGTGACGCAGAGCTATCCGCTGCGCCTGAGCCTGCAAGATCAGGGCATTTTCCAAATCGGCTACTACCATCAGAAACAAAAGCTGTTCACCAAGAAGGAGGAGAAGGACAATGGCTGATGTGATTCGCAATCGTTATGACTTCGTGATTCTTTTCGATGTGGAAAACGGCAACCCGAACGGCGACCCCGATGCGGGCAACATGCCGCGCGTCGATCCCGAGACGGGCTGCGGATTGGTGACGGACGTTTGCCTCAAACGCAAAATCCGCAATTACGCGGAGACGGTTAAGGAAGATGACCCGCACTTCGGCATCTACATCAAGGACGGCGTGCCGCTCAACGCCAGCGACAAAGCCGCGCTCGAATCGGCGGGACATAAGGAAACGGATTTGAAGGTGTTGAAAAAATCCGATCCGGATATCGATAAAAAGCTGATGCAGTATATGTGCGGCCATTACTTCGATATCCGCACATTCGGCGCGGTGATGACGACGTTCGTCAAGGCCTCGCTCAACTGTGGACAGGTGCGCGGCCCCGTGCAGCTCGGCTTCGCCAGAAGCGTTGACCCCATCATGCCGCAGGAGGTGACCATCACCCGCGTGGCCATCACCACAGAAGAAGACGCGGCCAAGAAGGGCACGGAGATGGGCCGCAAATTCATCGTGCCCTATGGCCTTTACCGCGCAGAGGGGTTTGTTTCCGCCAATCTGGCGCGCAAGACGACCGGATTCGACGAGGATGATTTGGCGCTCCTCTGGAAAGCGATTCTGAATATGTTTGAAAACGACCGCTCCGCCGCGCGCGGCATGATGGCCGTCCGCAAGCTGATTATCTTCAAGCATGACAGTGAGCTGGGCAACGCCCCCGCGTGGAAGCTGTTTAAGCTTGTGGATGTTCAGCGCAAACCCGAAATTGCCGCGCCGCGCAGCTTTGAGGATTATCAGTTCTCCGTCGATACCGAGCATCTGCCGCAGGGCGTAACCTGCCAAATCATGGAGTGATACCGTGCCCCTCGGAAAGCCGTGCGAAGGTGAAGCTGTCATGGCTTTCCCGTGGGCTTCGCACCCCGAATATCGGGCTCTGCGCCGCAAAAAAAAGGGCTTGTAAAGCCCCGAAAAGCGGTGTATCATGGTTTTGTTGTGTAAGCTGACGTAAATCTGGACGGATTTTTGGAGGCTTATGCTGTCTCCCCTCGCATGAGGGGAGGAGATTGAAATTGGTTGTCGATCACGTCGCGGGTGTTGCTGTTGAGTCTCCCCTCGTATGAGGGGAGTGGATTGAAATACCCAGTTATTTGCGCTTTTCGGCGGGTTATAGGTGGTCTCCCCTCGTGTGAGGGGAGTGGATTGAAATAAGGGCGCAAGCGGAATGTTTGACCAATATATAGTCTCCCCTCGTGTGAGGGGAGTGGATTGAAATCGTGTACGCAAGGCAGACAACGACGTACTGGACGGTCTCCCCTCGTATGAGGGGAGCGGATTGAAATTTGTGCTTGTTACCCCATCGAGCACTCGCCCCGCATCTCCCCTCGTGAGAGGGGAGTGGATTGAAATCCAGCGTGCCGTCGATTGGCGAGCGAGGATGTGTCTCCCCTCGTGAGAGGGGAGTGGATTGAAATATCCAATAAGCCTTTGTCCGCAGCACAAGGTGTAAGTCTCCCCTCGTGTGAGGGGAGTGGATTGAAATTTCAATGAAAGCGGCCTTTGCTCAAGCTCATTTGGTCTCCCCTCGTATGAGGGGAGTGGATTGAAATTCGAGCTGCTGGATGCGATATTGCATCAGCTTGTGTCTCCCCTCACATGAAGGAGCGGATTGAAATCCGAAAGGAAATCAACTGTTAATTGGAAGAACGCCTGAAATTTTCCGCAAAATTGGGTTCGGTGATTTGCCGATGACGATTGACCCAGCGCATGTGGATTATAATGTGATTGCGTCGATTACGATTCAGATGTCCTCGACGGCAAACGGCGTTCGGATTGACGCAAATCATCCCGCAAGCGCTTACGGAAAGAAAAATGCTGCGAATCTGCTTGAAAATGCGCTGAAAAAAAGAAAACGCCGACAGTGTCGGCGCGCAGCTTGTTGACATAAGCAAACTTGACTTGAATAGTAAAATCAAGAAATTCAGCTATTCTTTCATTTGCGGAAAAGGCTATTCTCCCCCTTCGGGGGGGAGAATAGCTTTTTGTCTACAGTCTGAACGCCGACAGTGTCGGCGCGTACGATCTAAAAAAACAGAGCCTCAATTCTGTTCGGCGATATAAGGGTACAATTCCCAGAGATTTCCGAACAGACCGGGCTTATTCATAGTATATGCGAAGCGGGCAGCGGTGTCAAGCGGAAATATCGGTTTTCTCCTTGTGTGAGGGGAGTAGATTGAAATTTGTATATATGATATAATACAGGCACATCTGCGGGAAAACAACGGAGAGAGGAAGGAGGAAGAGCATGAGCTTAAAAGAACAAATCGAAAGCGGAAAGGTTTTCACGGAGTACGGGCATACCGCTCAGGAGGATCGGGAATACGAAAAGATCATCGAAGCGCAGCGCCGCAAAAGCAAGCAACTGTGTTTTCGGTATAACCAGACCGATCCGATGGACGAGGAAGGGCGCGAAAAGCTGGTTCGCGAGCTGCTGGGCGGAACAGGGAAAACGCTGTGGCTGGAAGCGCCCATCCACTTTGCCTACGGCTGTCACACGACGGTTGGCGACGATTTCTATTCGAATTTTAACCTGACGGTTGTGGACGACGGGCGCGTGAGCATCGGAAACAGCGTGATGTTCGGGCCGAACGTGACCATCAGCACGACCGGTCATCCCGTCCACCCGTATTATCGGATGCGGGGCGCGCACTTTTCCCTGCCGGTCGTCATTGAGGACGGCGTGTGGATCGGCGCGAACGTCGTCGTGATGCCGGGCGTGACCATCGGCAAAAACAGCGTCGTCGGCGCGGGAAGCGTCGTGACGCGCGACATTCCGGAGAACGTCGTCGCCTTCGGCACGCCGTGCCGCGTGATTCGCCCGATTACGGATGCGGATCTGGAAACCATCCGACCGGGCATGACGATCAACGCAGACTGGAACGCATAAAATCGGCCGCAAAACCCGGTTGCAAATCGCGGCGCAAGGGTGTATCATAGAGCGCAGATCACTTGCGCGGAGGACATATGGCAGACAATCGACTGACGAAAAAAAGACTGAAAAACCATTTTGCGTATAACTGGTGGAAGTATGCCCTGTCGGCGGCCGTCAGCGCGATGCTGGTGAGCATCGTGTTCGCGGTGACGGCATATCGCCCGCCGGCGGAAAAGAAGGTCGAGCTGTATGTGCTCAACGGCTACATCGACACGGAGACCTTTCAACGGGATTTCTGGCCGGAATTGCAGGCGCGAAAGCCCGAACAGGAGGAGCTGACCGTCCTCAACATCAACCTGACGGACAGCAGCAACATCTACGCGCCCATGCAGTTTTCGACCTATGTGGCGGCGCAGCAGGGCGATCTGTTCCTGATTTCGCGGGACGAGATGCGCAGAATCACGGCGGACGGCGCGCAGGAAGCGCTGGTGGAGCTGACGGGATATCTGGATAGCGGCGTGATTGACGCGGACGGGATGGATTTGAAGAACGGGACGCTCGACCGGGGCGACGGCACGACGGCGGTTTACGCCATCCCCGCCGATACGCTGACGGGGCTTTCGCGATACGGCAACGATCCGAAAAACAGCCTGCTCTGCATCCCGATGTACACGAAGAACGCGGACAGCGCGGCGGCGCTGATCGGGCTGATGCTGGAGAAGCTGGCAGCAGCAGGAAAATGAAATAAAATTTTTTGGCCGAAAAGGGCGGTGCGTGTGGCGCCGCCTTGTTTTTTGCGACTTCGTGCTTTAACGCACGAAATTGACACGGAACACAAGATGCTGTATCATAGCAGGGCTTGCGTTACAAAATATGGTATCAATTTGATATAAACAGGGGAGAGAATGAATATGCCGGAGTACATCAAAAAGCGCGACGGGCGGCTCGTGCCCTACGACGAGGCCAAAATTGCCTCCGCCATCGACCGCGCGTTTGTGGCCGCGGAGAGCGGAAAGGGAGAGGACGAGGCCGACCGCCTGGCGAAGATTGTCACCCGCGAGATGAACGCGAAGGAGAACGACGAAACGCCCTCCGTCGAGGATATTCAGGATCAGGTGGAGCGCGTGCTGATTGCCGAGGGCTACGCCAAGACGGCGAAGGCATACATCCTCTATCGCGCGGAGCGCAGCCGCACCCGCGAGGCGAAAACCCGCCTGATGCACATTCTGGAGGATATCACGTTCAAGGACGCCTCCGAATCCGATGTGAAGCGCGAGAACGCGAACATCGACGGCGATACCGCGATGGGCACGATGCTCAAGTACGGCTCGGAGAGCGCCAAGCAGTTTTACGACATGTACGTGCTCAACCCGAAGCACGCGCGCGCGCACCGCGAGGGCGACATCCACATCCACGACCTCGACTTCCTGACGCTGACGACGACCTGCACCCAGATCGACCTGACGCAGCTTTTCAAGGGCGGTTTTTCGACCGGCCACGGCGTGCTGCGCGAGCCGCAGGACATCGGCAGCTATTCCGCGCTGGCCTGCATCGCCATCCAGAGCAACCAGAACGATCAGCACGGCGGTCAGGCCATCGCCAGCTTTGATTACGACATGGCGCCCGGCGTGGCCAAGACCTACATCAAGGAATACCGCCGCGCGCTCGGCGCCGCGCTGGATCTGCTGCTGAACCACGACGCGGCCGACGACGAGGCGAAGGCCATCATCCGCCAGATTCGCGCCGAGACGGGCGCAACCCCGACGCTCAAGCCGAACAAGGAATTTGACGACGCGCTGCGCGAGCGCCTGACGGCGATGACGGACGAGGCGACCGTCGAGCGCATGCTGCACTACGCAACCGAGCGCGGCTACCGCGAGACGGAGCGCCGCACCTATCAGGCGATGGAGGCGTTCATCCACAACCTGAACACGATGCACTCCCGCGCGGGCGCGCAGACGCCGTTCTCTTCCATCAACTACGGCATGGATACTTCGCCGGAGGCGCGCATGGTGATGCGCAACCTGCTGCTGGCGACGGAGAGCGGCTTGGGCAACGGCGAAACGCCGATTTTCCCGATTCAGATTTTCCGCGTCAAGGAAGGCGTGAGCTACAACCCCGGCGACCCGAACTACGACCTGTTCCGGCTGGCGATCCGCGTGAGCGCCAAGCGCCTCTTCCCGAATTTTTCGTTTGTGGATGCGCCGTTCAACCTCCAGTATTACAAGCCCGGCCACCACGAGACGGAAATCGCCTACATGGGCTGCCGCACCCGCGTGATCGGCAACGTATACGACCCGACGCGCGAGGTCTGCAACCGCCGCGGCAACCTGTCCTTCACGTCGATCAACCTGCCGCGCATCGCCATCGAGAGCAAGGGCGACGTCGAGCTGTTCTTCAAGACGCTGGACGAACGGATGGATCTGGTGTTTGAGCAGCTCGACGAGCGCTTTGAGATTCAGGCGCGCAAGAAGGTGCGCAACTATCCGTTCCTGATGGGCGAGGGCGTTTGGATGGACAGCGAGAAGCTGGGCTGGGACGACGAGGTGCGCGAAGTGCTCAAGCACGGCACGCTGTCCGTCGGCTTCATCGGTCTGGCGGAGACGCTGGTGGCGCTCATCGGCGAGCACCACGGCCAGAGCGAGCGCGCGCAGAAGCTGGGATTGAAGATCATCGGCCATATGCGCGAGCGCTGCGACGCGCGGAGCGCGGAGAAGAAGCTGAATTACACGCTGCTGGCGACCCCGGCGGAGGGGCTTTCCGGTCGGTTTGTGAAGCTCGACCAGAAGCGCTACGGCAAAATCGCGGGCGTGACCGATCGCGAGTATTACACCAACAGCTTCCACATCCCGGTGTATTGCCCGATCAGCGCGTTTGACAAGATCAGGCTGGAAGCGCCGTATCACGCGCTGACGAACGCGGGTCACATCTCCTACATCGAGATGGACGGTGACCCGACCAAGAATCTGGATGCGTTTGAAGCGGTTGTGCGCGCGATGCACGACGCGGGCATCGGCTACGGCTCGATCAACCACCCGGTTGACCGCGACCCGGTCTGCGGCTACAACGGCATTATCGGGGATAGCTGCCCGAAGTGCGGCCGACAGGAGGAAGAGGTGCACTTTGAGCGCATCCGCCGCATCACGGGCTATCTGGTCGGCACGCTTGACCGCTTCAACAACGGCAAGCGCGCGGAGGAGCGCGACCGCGTGAAGCACGGGATGTGAGGGGGAAACTCCTTCCGTCTGCCTACGGCAGACACCTCCCTCGAAGAGGGAGGTCTTTTGGCATAAGAAAGAGCAATGCAAAATAAAGCCCCTTTCCCGAAGCTGATAGAAAGAAATCTTTGGCACAAAACGACAGAGCGGACATCAAACCTCCCTCTAAGAGGGGGCTCTTTTGGCATAAGAAAGAGCAATGCAAAAATAAAGCCTCCTTCCTGAAGCTGATAGAAGGAATTCTGTGACACAAAACGACAGGACGGAAATCAAACCTCCCTCGAAGAGGGAGGCTTGATTTGCGCGCTGCTGCATTCTGCGCCCCAAAGAGCTCCCTCTTAGAGGGAGCTGGCACGCCGAAAGGCGTGACTGAAGGAGTATAAAAAAACCATGGAAATTCGCTTAGCAGGACTTGAGCCCGAATCCATCGTCGATGGGCCGGGCTATCGGTTTACGGTGTTCGTGCAGGGCTGTCCGCACAACTGCCCCGGCTGCCACAACCCGCAGACGCACGATTTTTCCGGCGGCCATCTCGCCGACACGGACGACGTCATCGCGCATTTGGGAAAAAATCCGCTGGTGCGCGGGCTGACGCTCTCCGGCGGCGAGCCGATGATGCAGCCCGAGCCGCTGTATCTGATCGCCAAGGCGGCGAAGGAAAAGGGCATGAACGTCTGGTGCTACACGGGCTTCACGCTGGAGGAGCTGCTGCGGGAAAACCGCGCGGATCGTATGAGGCTGCTCTCTGTCGTCGATGTGCTGGTGGACGGGCCGTTCCGCTCGCACGAGCGTTCGCTCGACCTGCTGTACCGCGGCAGCAAAAACCAGCGGCTGATCGACATGCCCGCGACGCTGAAGGGCGGGACGATCCGGCTCTACGCGCCGCCGGAATGGTGAGGCTTGCGAAAAGAAGAAATTTACGCGATTAACCCTATTCCTTTGCGGGAATTAGGGTTAATTTTTGTATAAATGCGATGAAATGACTTGTTCAAACTGAATAAAAATGATAGAATAGTCTCAAAGGCGCAGGTCAAGCGCCGATTAAAGCGAGAGAGAAAACAGGAGGAACACGAAAATGAGTGAGAATACGTCTCGTCGTGAGTTTTTGAAACTGGCCGGTAAGGGCATGCTGGGCGCGGCGGCGTTGAGCACCGTTCCGGCGATG
>ERZ779843.2344-NODE-2344-length-18505-cov-4.013117_pt1 | contig 18505 bp, 1 predicted proteins | sample MGYA00511560_ERZ779843 | MGnify/ENA primary metagenome ERZ779843 (study PRJEB29588, sample SAMEA2158062) | human gut metagenome | biome: human gut; feature: human-associated habitat; material: faeces | place: Denmark | collected 2008/2010 ... | reverse complement strand
ATAATTTCAATTCTAGTCATAATGCTAATGATAGTAAACAGTTCACTAATGCTAGTAATATCAGTAGCAGCAGACGCAGTACAAAAAATAATAGATGAAACAAAAACGAATGCAATTTATGAACTAAATATAGAAAAATACGTAAATTACAAGACAGGGGACAAGCAAGGAACCCTTGTGCAAACTAACCTAAAAACAGGAATTGAATATCAAGAAGGGCAAGAATATGCCCCAATACAAGAAACAAATGTAATTATAAACACTCCTAAGATAAACGATAAATATCCAGAAAACGTAGAAATTATTACAAAATCTACAAAAGCAACAAACGGTGATGAAAACGGAAAAGATGTTAATTATACTTACAACAAAGAAAATGGCCAGTTACAAATATTCACAGAAAACAAGGCAGATGACAAAGGAAACATCTATACCGAAAATGTTGCTGGTGCAAGAGACGAATATCAAATAGATTTTTATTATGATGCAGATTGCTATAATGGTGAAAATCAAAAAAGAGTACTAAGTTTTACAGGAAAAGAAAATTTAAAAGTTAAAAATAATGAAAATGAGGCACAAATAAGCAAAGATATTAAATCAGACTTTGAAGTAGCAGAAAATATATCTGGATTAATTTCAACAAATGTTACAACAAGTGACATTTATAATGGATTTATCAATGCAAATGTAAAAAATGGAACTGCAAATGATACTGAATACACAGAATACATGAATATTCAAGTAGGATACAAAGAAATAGCAGACGAAATGTATGTTACTTTAACAAATACATTGAAAAATAAAAATGACAAAGAAACAGAAACTACAGATGTGGTTTATAAAGGTTTAAAATTAAACAAACAAAATATTTTAGACATCTTAGGTGAAGACGGAAATCTACAAGTATTAGACAATAAAGGAAACAAATTAGCAGAAGTAAATAAAGATACAAACGCAAATGATAATGGAACAATTGAAGTAAACTATGAAAATGAGCAAAATTCAATAATAGTAAAAACAACAAAACCTGTAAAAATTGGAGATTTAAAAATTGAAAACAAAAAATCTTTAAAGGCTTCAATGACAGATTTAAATAATAATAAAATTATATCAAAAAGTACAATAAAATGTATAAATAGAGTACAAAAAGAAATAGAGCAAACACAAGAAAATAAAGGAACACAAACACAAGAAGTAATAGAAGAAAAATATAATTTTGAAAACACAAACGAAGAACAAATAAAAGAAGCAAAAACAAGAATTGATATTAATTTTAACAAAACAGAATGGACAAATAGTGCACAAAATGACACAACAATAACTGCAACACTTGTAACAAATAGTCCAGAATATAACCTATTTAAAAATCCTGTAATTGAAATTCAATTACCACAAGAAGTAGAAAAAGTAGTATTAGGTGAAACACAATTATTATATAATGACAATTTAAGTATTAAAAAAGCTGAAGTAATAGATAGAAATAACCAAAAGGTTATAAGAATAGAATTAAACGGAACTCAAAATACATATACAACAAATTCAATTGTAAATGGTGTAAATGTTGTTATACCAGCAACAATAATTGTAAAAAAAGACATTGAATCTACTCAAACAAACGCTTATTATGCATATTTAAACGAAACTGCAACAGGAATTGATTATGAGCAAGAAGGTAAAAACTGCAAAAATATTGGTGTTAATATAACAGTACCACAACAAGAAGAAAATGCTGAACCACAAGAGACGCAACAAGAAGAGCAAGAAGTTGTTTCTGCAAATTTAGATGCAGAAATAACAGCAAAGGTTGGAAATGATGTTATAGAAGATAAAGGAATGGTTCACCAAGGTGAAGTTATAACTTATACTTACAAAATAACAAACAATACAGGAAAAACTGTAAATGGAATAAAAGCAGTAGCAACAGTTCCAGATAATACAGTATATGTAACAAAAGATGGATCATACATAATAAAAGAAGGAGACAACGAATCAGGAGGAAGAAATCCACTATTTGTTGAAAATCAAGATATAAAAAATCTTACAAAAGATATAGGAAAATTAGAAAATGGTAAAACTCAAGAATTTTCTTTCCAAGTAAGAGTAAAAAATGAAGGAACATTTTCAACACAATTAACAATATCAAGTGAAAACAAAGAAAATATTGTGTTGAACAAAACTGCAACTGCAAAAAGCGCACCAATATCTGTTGAAGTTTTCTCTGCAGAAGATGTAATATCATCAGATACAAATAATAAAGTTGCTTTTTGTGTAAGCGTTGTAAATAATTCTGCAACAGAAACAATTTCTAATGCAAAAGTTAAAATTCAATTAGCAGACGAATGGGTATTTTATGATATAAAAGAAATGCCACCATATACATATGACGAAAAAACAAAAACTATTGAATTTGACACAGGAGAAATTGTACCAAAACAAGACCAAGGTGAAACAAAGCAAACAGGAGAACAATCATATTATATAGAAGTTGCAGCAGATAATATAAAAGAAGGGGTATATGAAAAAGATATACCATTTACTGCAACTGCGAAAATTGAAAACAGTGATGAAGAATATAGAGGAAATGTAGAACAATATAATGCTCAATATGCAAATATTACAGTAAATCAATCAAGTAAAACAGAAGGAGAAGATTTACAAAATGATCAAGAAATAGAATATAATATCGAGGTTAAAAATACAGGAAAAAAAGAAGCACTAATAAATATTATTGATAATTTACCAGAAGAACTAATACCAGAAGAAGTAACATATGAATCATATGTTTTAAATGATGAAACAGACCAATATGAAAAAATACAAAAAACATACAATATGGAACAAAAAATGGGTGATTATAATTTTTATGTTCAAACATATATATATCCAGATGATACATTAAAAGCAACAATAAAAGCAAAGGTTGACCGTACAGATAAATTTAAAAACATTGAAAACATAGTAACTGTAACAGGTCAATATATGCAAAGCAAAATATCAAATGGAATAAAAAATAGAATTGTTCCATATGGATATGTAAAACCAGATCCAGAAAAACCAGATCCAGAAAAACCAGATCCAGACAATCCAAATCCGGATAAACCAGATCCAGAAAAACCGGATCCAGATAATCCAACACCAGACAATCCAAGTGATAATAAAAGCACATATTCTATAAAAGGTGTTGCATGGATTGATTCAGATAAGAACGGTCAAAGAGATGATGGTGAAACATTATTAGAAGGAATTACAGTAAAATTATTTAATGCAGAAACAAACTCAATAGTAACAGATTCAAATAATAATACATTTAAAACAACAACAAATAGTAATGGAGAATATACATTTAGTAATGTAGCAAATGGAAAATATTTAGTATTATTTGAATATGATACAGACAAATATGAATTAACATCATATCAAAAAGACGGAATTAGCAACAACTTAAATTCAGATGCTATATTAAAAGAAGTTAATATAGATGGACAAGTTAAAAACGTTGGTGTAACAGATATTGTAGAAATAAACAATGCAAATATTTCTAATATAGATATAGGATTATTAGAAAAAGGGAACTTTGACCTAAGTGTTGAAAAATATATAACAAAAGTAACAGTAGAGACAAATGGAAGCACAAAAGAATATAATTATAATAATTCTAAATTGGCAAAAGTTGAAATTGCATCTAAAAAAATGTCAACATCAAACATAAAAGTTGAATATAAAATTATTGTAAAAAATAATGGAAATGTTGAAGCATATGGAACAGAGATTACAGATTCAATGCCACAAGGTTTTGAATTTGACGGAAATGCAAATGATAATTGGACATTGGAAAGTAAAAAAGCAGTTAACAAAAGTTTGGCATCAATAAAATTAAAACCAGGTGAAAGAAAAGAACTTACAATTGTATTAACCAAAGATTTAAGTGATGGCTCAATAGGAACTGAAACAAATATTGCACAAGTTTCAAAAACATATAATACTGCAAATGAAAAAGATAGCAACACAGACAATGACAGTTCACAGGCACAATTAATTATTTCTGTAAAAACAGGTTTAGCAATTAAAATAGGAATTGTTTTAGGAATAATTTTAATTTTAGTTGCAGTTGCAATGTTAATTAAAAATAAAAAAATTAGCAAAAATGATTTAATGATGTTATGTACTATAATGATATTATGCGGAATGATATTAAGTAATACGAATTCAATTGCAGATGAACTTGAATATAAGAATCTTGGAGGACATAAAGACGCATCTTCAGGGGTCTGGAGTGTAGTCAACTCTGGTGAACCATTTTGGTGTATAACACCAGGAGGACATTTAGGAAGTCATGTTACTGGAGAATGGAAACCAGAAGGGATGACAGTACATGGTCAATGTAGTGTTAGACATACATATACAAAAACAAAAACTGTAGGGACATATACTACATTTGATTCATTTATAAGTTATCTAAAAAGTACTGCAGCACAAGCAAAAGTATTTAAAAATTGGTTTGGGTCAACTGGCCCTGCAAGTGCATCTGGAAGTAAGGCAGCAAGCCCTACAAACAATAATTATGAAATAAAAGATGGTCAATTATTAGTAGGACCATTTAGATATACACATTCATTAACTAATGCTGAAGTAACAGGAAAATCAATGAGTGTAAAAGATGGTGGGACAGATATATCATATACAATATATAATTCAAGCAAAGATGGTGTAATTAATTTAAATAATATAACATCAGGAACAACATTCTATTTGCTTGTATCAACAGATGTGTCAGATTTAAGTGTAAAAATAACTGAAAATATTAAGAAAACTGAAGTTTATAAAAGTGTTACTGTAGAAGAATATAAATTAACAGGGCTTAGTGGAGATGGAATTTGTAAAAATACAAAAGGAGAAGAAATTGGTCATAAATATGGTGGAAGTATATCTTTACCAAAAAATGCACAAAATTTAATAAAGCTTACAAAAAACAATAAAACAACGACAAAAGATGACAGTTTAACATACAGTTGGAACTGGAAAGTTGACAAAGGAAAAATCACAGTAAGCAAAAAAGACGCTGACTCTGGAGCAGGATTAACAGGTGCAACAATGAAATTAACAGGAGGACCAGCAAACTATTACAATCAATCGGTAACAATGACATCATCATCATACACATTTGATAATTTGTTACCAGGAAATTACACATTAACAGAAACAGGAGCGCCAAGTGGATACAAATTAGACTTACAAACAGACAAAACAAAAAACATAACGGTAACAGCAAACAATACTACTTCAACATCTGTATCTAATAGACAATATGGAAACTTAAAAGTACAAAAAACAGACCAAGATACAGGCAAACCACTAAAAGCAGCGGGATTTAAATTTAAAATATATACATCAAAAGGATATATAACAAAATATGTAAAGGGAAGTCCATCAACAGTGCAATTTGGTGCAGAAAATAATGCACAAATATTTACCACAGATGGAAACGGACAATTTGAATTAGACAATATACCAATAAATCCAAATACATATTATGTAAAAGAAATAGAAGTAGCAGATAGTATGAAAAACTATTACAAAGTTAAATCAACAGTTGATGCATATGTAGTAAATAACAATGCAACATTTGGAACAACATCAAAAGACTTGTCTAACAAACAAATCTGGGTAGATGTGCAAGGATATGTATGGGAAGATATTGCAAATTCAAATAAACAAACAAAACGAAATGATGTATTTGACAAAGATAATGACAAATTAGCAGATGGAGTAATAGTAAGACTAAAACATAAGAATGGAACAGTAATTGATACAAAAGTAACAGGAAAAGATGGAGCATATAAATTTATAAGAGTAGAAATTGTTCAACTTGGAAATTATTATATTGAATTTGAATACAATGGTTTAAAATATCAATGTGTAACTAAAAACTTGAACTTAGCAAATGGTTCAAAGGCAATAGAAAAAGAAGCAGATAGAACAAACTTTAACAATTCATATTCAAGTATAACAGGTGGAAATGCAAAAGGAAGTTCAACAACAGGATATTCAAAATCTGAAAATGGAACAACAACAAATAACTTGACATACAAAAATGGAACATATAGTTCATCATTAGTTGAAAACACAACATATGCAACATCAAGTGCAAGAGGATATGTTGCAGCACAAAATGGTTCAACAGGAGTTGTAATAAAATCTGATACAAATACTGCAGGATATACATTAAAATGGTCACCAGGTGTATATACAATTTCAAATGTAAATTTAGGAATGTATTTAAGAGAACAACCAGATATGGCAATAGCAACAGACTTAAATAATATTGAACTAGATTTAAATGGATATACTCATTCATATAAATATAACAAAAGAATAGCAGCAACAGGAATTGATATATTCTCTGAGATGCAAAAATGGAAAGAAAATGCAGATACAGAAAATTATCCTAGAACATATACAAGAAGTATTTATAACAACTATGCATATGCTTCAGGAGTAAATGGAGATGGAAAACTTAAAGAAAATGACAAATTACAAGTGTACTTAATTTATAAAATAGTAATTAAGAATGAATCATCATCATTGTACTTGGCTCCAAACGAAATAGCACATTATTATGATTCAACATTAAATTACGTTTCATCATATTATACGGACGGAAATGGAAAACAAGTTGACATTTCTTGGGATACAAAAGAAGATAAAGACGGATATAAACAAATAAGAACTACAGGATTAAAAGACTTAAGAATAAATCCAGGGCAAAGTGTAACCGTTTATATAAGAATGCAAAAAAATAATACAGCAAAATGGGCATCTGAAGATACAATAGAAGAATATGCAAAATCAGTTTCTGAAATAACATCATATTCATCATACACAAAGAATGGAAACAATTATGCACATTATGCCGGAATTGATAAAGATTCTGCACCAGATAATATTAAACTTGGTGATATAAATACATACGAAGATGACACAGATTCAGCTCCAATAATAAAAATTGTATTTGATCAGCCAAGAACAATAACTGGAAATGTTTTTGAAGACTATACAGAGCAAAAAACAAATGCAAATGCAGAAAGAAAAGGAACAGGACAATATGATTCAAGCAAAGACGGAACTGTTCAAAATGTTAAAGTAGAGTTGATTAATATGAGTACAAATAGTACAGCATATATTTATCCAAATGCAGTAAAGGCTGATAATTTGAATGCTAAAAAAGCAAAAATGATAACAGGTAAAGATGGTAAATATCAATTTGTTGGAATTATTCCAGGAAAATACTATATTAAATATACGTATGATGATGGAAGTGTAATTTATAGGCCAGAAAATGGACAATTACAAGAATATGCAAAAGTAACAACACAAAATTATAAGTCAACAATTGTTACAAATAATATTATTAAAGGTGCATTCGGAAATAATAAATTTATTACAAATGGAAACACAGTATGGTATCAACAAGAAAAAGTAAAAGAATGTTCATCTGCAGTTGATGATTACACAACAAGAAATGACATAAATAAAAAATTATCAACAATAACATATTCAGTAAAAAATGGATATGAAACAAAAACTGAAGAATATGCTTCACTACAAACAATGACTGCAAGAACTCCAGATATGGATATAGCAATTGAAAATACTAATAATGAAGAGACACAAGAAGATCAAAATAGAACAACAATATATCAAGATATTGATTTTGGTATAGTAGAAAGACCAAGAAAGAACATAGAACTTACAAAAGAAATAAAATATGTAAGACTAAAACTTGCAAACGGTCAAACTTTAATTGAAGGTGACCCACGAAATAATAATGAAATTAGATATTTAACATATCCAGAAGGTGGATTGTTAAAAATCGAATTAGACTCTGAAATGATTGAGGGTGCTACAATAGAAATTCAATATGCAATTAAGTTGACAAATAATTCAGAATTAGATTATGATACACAAGCATATTACAAATATGGTGATAAAACTGAAGCAACTCCAGTAAAAATCAAGATTAATCAAGTTGTAGATTATTTGGATGAAAACTTGAGATATGTTGAAACTGATGCAAAAACTGGTGAGGTAGGCGAGCAGTGGGAACAAGTTGAAGCACTAACATTATTTAATCAAGGTATGCTTTCAAGTGATGCATATAATAATGGTATAAAATCATTGAAAAATATATTTGTAAGAACTTGCGATATTGAACTTGATCCAACAAAAGGTCATAATACTGCAGAGATTACAATGAATGCAAGCAAACTACTTTCAGGTTCTAAAGATATGACTTATCAAAACTATGCAGAGGTTCTAAAGGTTTCTAATAGTGTTGGTAGATTCTATGGACAAATTGATACAGGTAATAAGACAAAATGGAGGAATATTACACCGGGTAACTTTAATCCTAAAAATCCAGAAGGTACTACAGAGACTGATGATAACCAAGGACATAATCCTAGAAGAGCAGAGGTTGTTCTTACACCGCCTACTGGTGAAAATAAAAACGAGATTGTAGTTTATATTATTACTGGTATTGGTTGCTTGGTAGTCTTGGCAGCGGGTGTGGTTCTTATTAAAAAGAAAGTTTTAGATAAATAAAATTTAAAAAAAGAAAGGTTTTAATAACCTTTCTTTTTTTTGAGCAATGTAACAAAAATGTAATATAAACTTAAAATAAGAAAACGAAAACCTTGAAAATAACCTTCCCTAGTAAGGAAGAAGCACTTTTTTGTAATATAAAATTATTTCAAAAAAACACCTATTGAATAAGCAAAAAAAATTATTTACAATTATAATAAGGTAAAATGTCGAAAAACTAAAAAAGCCTTAGGAGGGAATGAGATTTATGAAAAATCAAATAACAAATCTAATTACAAAAATAATTTCAATTCTAGTCATAATGTTAATGATGGTAAACAGTTCACTAATGCTAGTAATATCAGTAGCAGTAGACGCAGTGCAAAAAATAATAGACGAAACAAAAATAAATGCGGTATACGAATTGAATATGGAAAAGTATGTAAATTATAAAATGGGAGACAAGCAAGGAACCCTTGTACAAACATACTTAAAAACAGGAATTGAATATCAAGAAGGGCAAGAATATGTGCCTATAGACACATCAAATGTAATTATAAACACTCCTAAAATAAATGACAAATATCCAGAAAGTGTAGAAGTTGTGACAAAATCAACAAAAGCAACAAATGGAGACGGAAATGGAAAAGATGTAAATTATGCTTATAACAAAGAAAATGGACAGTTGCAAATAATCACAGAAAACAAAGCAGATGATAAAGGAAACATCTATACCGAAAATGTTGCTGGTGCAAGAGACGAATATCAATTAGACTTTTACTATGATGCAAATTGCTACAATGACAAAAACGAAAAAAGGTCATTAGAGTTTAAAGGAAATGTTGAATTAAAACTAAAAGATGACAGAGACATTAGAAAAAATCAAGAAATTTCACAAAACTTCGAAGTAGCAGAAAATGTATCTGGTTTAGTTTCTGCAGACGTAACAACAAGTGACATTTACAATGGGTATATTAATGCAAATATTCAAAATAATTCTACATATAGAACACAATATACAGAGAATGTAAAAATTCAAACAAGTTTTAAAGAAATTGCAGATGAAATTACAGTAAATTCAAAAAATTTACTTGTAAATAACAAAGATAAAGAAAATGAAACACAAGAGATAATTTATAAAAACACAAAAGTAAATAAAAATGAAATACTTGATAAATTAGGACAAGATGGATATTTCCAAATTATTGATAAAGATGGAAATGTTTTAGCAACAATTAACAAAGATACAGAAGCAGATGAAAATGGAAATGTTCAAATTGGATATGATGGAGAAAAAACTGAACTTAATTTTAAATTTAGCAAACCTTTAAAATTAGGTGATATCAATATTTTAAATACTAAAGAAATTAAAGACACAATGAAAGATGCAAATGTTACAAAAGTTGAAACAAGAAATACTGTTTCTTGTGTTAACAATGTAACAGAAAAAACAAAAGTTATTGATGAGGAAACTAAGGAAGAAAAAGAAGTTGAGAATACAAAACAAGTAGAAATTTATAATTATGTTGGTACAAGTGTAGCAGAAATAAAGGAAGCAAAGACTGATGTTAAAGTTACTGCAAATAATACAAATTGGACTAATAATGTTCAAAATGATGTTACTTTTACTGCAACTTTGGTAACTAGCGGTCCTGAATATAATTTGTTTAAAAATCCGGTTATAGATATTAAGTTGCCAAATGAAGTTGAGAAGGTTGTATTAGGAGATACTAATTTATTATACAGTAATGGACTTTCTATTAAAAAAGTTAGTGTTCTTGATAATCAAACAATAAGAGTAGAACTAAATGGAAAACAAACTGATTATATGAGTAATTCTATGGTTGAAGGAACAAATATAATAATTCCAACGACTATAATGTTGAAAAAGGATATTTCAAATATAGACACAAGTATTACAGGGACATATAAAAATGATTTTAATGAAATAAAAAATTATGATTTTAAAAAGATAGATGTAAAAATTACATCATATAATGATAATACTAAAAAAGTTATTGCACAGGCAGCAAATAATGAAATAGTTGTAGATAATAAAAAAGATACTTTTGATAATATTAATGTAAATGTTACGACAAGGGTTGGAAATAAAATACTAAATAATAATGACTCAATTCATATGGGGGAAGTTATAAAAAATGTAGTAACTATAACAAATAACAGTGATAAAGAATACAGCAATATTGATGTTGTAGGTAATGTGCCAGAAGGAACAACTTATGTTGAGTTAGATGGAGAATTTGACTATGGACCAGAAAATGAACAAGAGAGACATGACTTGTATAAAAAATTTGAAAATATGAAAAATGTATCAAATAGAATTGATGCTATTAAAGCAAATGAAACAAAAACTATAACATATTTGTTGTTGGTAAACAAAGATAATGAGCAGAAAAATATAAATAATCAAATTGATGTTACAAGTGGAACTGAAAAAATTTATAATGATTCAAAGAACTTTAATATAAAAAATGCTAATTTGGAAGTTAATTTATACCCTGCTGAACGAGAATATTTAATTAATGATTCTTATGCAAGATTATATGAGGTTAGAATAAAAAATACAGGATCTACAAAATTAACTAATGTAAAGGCTGATGTATGTCTATCAAAATATGATATTTTTAAGGCTTCTGAAGGAAAAGTAGAAACAGAAGAATATGATAGTGAAAATCATAAAGTTACATATTCATGGAATGAATTTGGAGAAAATGAAGAGAAGGTTGTATATGTTAGAACTACAATAGATAACATGGATGAAGATAAAGAAAGCTATGATGTACCATTATATGTTACTGCAACTTGCTCAGAAGATGATGAAACATACATATCTAATGAAATAACATATCTATTATATTTTGACTCAATAGATATTGTTCAAAGTTCTACTAAAGAAGGTAAAGAACTAAAAACAGGTGAAGAGGTAGAATATGAATTTACTATAAAAAATAGTGGAGGAAAATCTTCTGTTATTGATTTTGAAGATAGATTACCATCTGGATTAGTTGCATTAAAAGCAAAATATGAATGTTTTGATGGGGATTACACAGGATATAAAAAAATTACAAAAGAAGAAGATTTAACATTAAGAAATAAAGGTGAAGAAAATAGTCTTTTGTTTAGTACTTTTTTACCTCAGGGAGAAACTATAAAAGTAAATATAACAGCAAAGGCAGATTATTTAGACAAAAATTTAGATGTAATAAATTTTGCTACTGTTACAACAAATTCTGGAAATGTTCAAAGAATTAAAACATCTAATATAATTAAGAATACAATATTAGCATATCAAAAAACAACTTTACCTGATACTGAAGATGGTGATGCAAAAGATGACCCTAACAAACCAAACAAACCGCAAGACCCGGATAAACCAGGTGATTCGGACAACTCAGGAGATGAAGTTGATACCAAAAAAAGTAGTATTAGTGGTACAGTATGGATTGATGAAAATAAAGATGGAATTAAAGAAAATAATGAAAAAAGATATGATGGTTTAACAGTTAAGTTGTTTAATTCAGAAACAAATGCCATTGTGGTAAATAAAAATGGAGAATTATGCAAACAGACAACTAATTCAAATGGAACATATAAATTCAACAATCTTGAAAAAGGAAAATATATAGTCTTATTTGAGTTTGATGACGAAAATTATGAAATAACCACATATCAAAAAGAAAATATTGATAAAAGCATAAATTCTGATGCAGTTTTAAAGAGTGTTTCAATAGATGGAAGAGAACAGAATGTTGGCTTAACTGATATAATAGAAATAACTGGATCTAATGTGGATAATATTGACTTAGGCTTAATTAAAAAAGAAAAATTTGATTTTTCTTTAAAAAAGGTTATAACAAAAGTTAATGTAGATGAAAATGGAAAAAAAGAAGAGAAGAGTTTTAATGATTCTCAATTTTCTAAAATAGAAATAAAATCAAAAAATATTGGAAAAACGAACATTACCGTTGAGTATAAGTTTATTATAAAAAATGAAGGAGAGGTAACAGGATTTTTAAGTGAATTAATTGATTATATACCAGATGGATATACTATTAATGAACAATCAACGAATACATGGACAAAAAATTCAAAAGGTTATATTCAAACTACTTCTCTATCTAATGAAGAAATAAAACCGGGAGAATCTAAAGAGGTAACATTATTGTTAGATAAAAAAATTGACAATAATTCTATGGGAACTATTACAAATAAGGCCAAGATATCAAAAACAATAAATGCACAAAATGAAAAAGATGTGAATAGCGACAATGATAGTTCTGAAGCAAAATTGATTATTTCTGTAAGTACAGGAATAAAGACATCTTTAACTATAATATTTATAATATTTATTACCATGATTTTAATGTTTATAATTTTAAAATATGGAAAATCTAGAAAAATTAGTTTGATTATTTTATTTAGTATTACTTTATTAGTTTCAATGAATATATTTGGAACTGATAAAGCAAGTGCAATGTATACAGTTGATTATGGAGGTGGAAAAAGATGGTATATATCAGATGCAGATTTAAGATGGCATATTAGGAAAAATAATAATGGTGATTTTGAATGGCAACTTTATCATGATGTAAACAATGAATTATGGTGTTTGACTCCGGGAAGAACGTTATGTGATGATGGAGATTATTTTAATAGAGGTGGAGTATATTTTTATGCAGAAAATAAAAGTTATGGAGCAACATATTCTAAAGATGATATACTTGGTTGGATAAAAGATTTAAATAAAAGGCCAGGAAGTGAATATAATGGAGTAGCTGTGTGGAGTAAATGGTGGAAATTTTCAACAAGTGTTGGTGAGTACAATGTCACACAAAATACGTCACTAAGTTATGGAGAATCATCTTCTAAAATAAAAGTAGGACCATTTAAAATAAAAAGTAATGTAAATAGTACAGCGACATTAACTGTAAAATCTGATGGAAAAGAAATAAGTAATTATGAAGTAGTTGATTCAAGTAATAATAGAATAGGACTTGGCTTATCAGCTAATAGTGAGAAAACATTTTATCTTTTAGTAAGTAATAGTACTAGTTCATTGAATGTTAAAGCGAAGGTTAGTGGTAATGTTCCTGTTACAGAAAATGGAATGCAAATGCAAGATTTTTATAAATATTATTGCCCACAGGAAAAGGATAAAACTCACCAAACGCTTATGTTATTTGAACCAACGGTAAAGAATACTTCTACTGAAAAGAGTAAAAATTTGGAATGGAATATAACGATTCCAAGAGGTAGTTTAGAGGTTAAAAAAGTTGACTCTGATACAGGGGATGGAATTAGTGGGGCCAAAATAAAAGTAACAGGACCTTATGGATTTTCAAGTGAGTATACAATGTCTTCAAGTTCTTTGACAATAAATAATTTGTTATATGGAACATACAAAGTGGAAGAAACAGGAGCACCAAGTAATTATAATTTGACTTTACAAGTAGACAAAACAAAAACAGTTAAAATAGATAGTGAAGATAAAAAGAGTACAACTATTTATAACAAACAATATGGAGACCTAACGGTAACAAAAAAAGACAAAGATACAGGAAATACATCAATAGGAGGAGAAAAATTAAAAGGCATCAAATTTAAATTGTTTGTAAATAAAAATGGCAAAAAATATTATTTAAAAGATACTTCATCAACGAAATATAGTTATAGTGACTTCAGTGTTGAAGAGAGTGGAATATCAAATGCAAAAACATTTACAACAGATGACAATGCACAATTTTCAATTAGTAATTTGCCAGTTTACGAGGGACAAAGTCAAATAATATACAATGTAGAAGAATATGAATTACCAGATAATCTAAAAGAATATTATGAATTAAAACCAAGTGCAGATATTGTAAAAAAACTTCAAAATGGAAAAACTGTATATTTGGATGTATATAACAAACAAAAATATATTCAGATATCAGGTTATGTTTGGGATGATAAACCTGCTGATGAAGGTAAAGAAGATTCAAGAAATGATTTATATGATGCAGATAGAAACGAACCATTAATACCAGGAATTACAGTAAGGTTAAAGAGTACAATAAGAGAGATGGTTCATCCTAATGGAAAAGGCGATATAAATAACGATGGAAAAGTTGATTCTACAGATTTAATGCAATTATTATATTATGTTTCAGGAAGAGATGAAAATTTAAGTGTAGATGCAATTAACAGAGGAGACATAAATAATGACGGAAAAGCAAATATACAGGACTTAGTTCTATTGCTAAGAATATTAGAAGATGGAAATGTTACATCATTAGGATATGGAAAAGGTGATTTAAATGCTGATGGAGTAATTGACTTGAGTGATATGAATATAGTATTAAATCATGTTTCTGGAGGTCAAATAATAATTGAAGATAATGTTAAACATGCTGCAGATATAAATGGTGACGGAGTAGTAAATACAAAAGATTTAATGTTATTGGTAAAAGGTGTTGCACCTAGTGTTATAACGGTACAAGATGAAGGAACAATTCAAACAACCACAACAAATGCAAGCGGACAATATAAATTCAATAAAGTAAAAATAGATCAACTATCAAATTATTATATCGAATTCGAATACAACGGACTAAAATATCAAAGTGTAGCATATCATAACCAAGACAATGGATCAAAAGCAATAGAAGGAGACACAACAAGAGACAACTTCAACAACCAATATGCAAGCATAACAGGAGGAAACGCAAAAGGAACAACAACAACAGGATACTCAAGAAATGCAACAGGAACAGTAATGAATAACCTAACATACACAAACGGAAAATACGCATCAGAATTAGTAGGCAACACAGGATATACAGTAGAAAGTGCAGAAAACTCAGTAGAAGCACAAAGCGGCTCAACAGGAGCATCAATAAAAGCAACAACAAGTGCAGCAAATCACTCATTAGCAACATGGTCTGCAGGAGTAACTGAAATTGGAAAAATCAATTTAGGTATTTACAAAAGACAACAATCTGACATGAAAATTGCAACAGACTTAAAAGATATAGGTCTAACATTTAATGGATATAATCACACATATACATACAACAAGAGAACAGCAAAGCAAGGAATAGATATATTCTCAGAATTACAAAAATGGAATAAAACAGACGAGCAAATAGCAAATGAAAGTGAACAATATCCAAGAAACTACGAAACAAGTATTTACAAAAACTATGCATATGCATCAGCATCAGAAGGTGACGGAAACGGAAATGGAAAAATTGATGATAAAGATAAATTAAAAATGTATTTAAATTATAAAATAGAAATCAAAAACAGTTCATCTGTATATATGTCAGCAAATGAGATTGCACGTTATTATAATGATACATTAACATATAGTTCATCATATTACATTGACAAAAATGGAAATAAACATGATATTACATGGAATGAAAAAGCAGACGCAAATAGATACAAACAAATTAGAACAACAGGATTAAGTAATGTTAAAATAGAACCAGGAAGCTCATTAACAGTATACTTAACACTACAAATTAAAGATGATATTATTAAAGAATTTGGACTTGGTTCAAGAATCGATGCGATAGGTCAAGGTGTAACAGAAATAACATCATACTCAAATTACACAAGTGATGGCAAATATTATGCAGCAATTGACAAAAACTCTGCACCGGACAATATTAAACTTGGAGACATTAATACATATGAGGACGATACAGACTCTGCACCGGAATTGAAAATTACATTAAAAGAACCAAAAACAATTACAGGTTATGTATTTGAGGACAAAACATCAGATGGTTTATTAACAAATCAAGAAAGAAAAGGTAACGGAAAATTTGATAATGGTGAAAATACTGTTGAAAATGTTAAAGTTGAATTAATAGAACAAAAAAATGGAAAAGAGGAAGAGGCGTATATTTATCCAAAAGCAGTTTCAGAATTGAACCTTAATGCTGTACCTGCAACATATACAACGAAGGCTAATGGATATTACGAATTTGTAGGTGTTGTACCAGGCAAGTATTATATTAAATATACATACTCAAATGGAAGTGTAGTTTATAAAGAAACTAATAAAGTGGCAAATGTTTCAACACAAGATTATAAATCAACAATTATAAGTTCTAAAACACTTAGAGATGCATATGGAGATACAGAAGAGGACAATTTAGGCAGTGTAAATAATAATGATAGATGGTATCAAGACACTAATATTGAAACATATTCAACAGCAGTAGATGATTATGCAACAAGAAAGAGCATCAATAATACATATTCAACAATAATAGCAAGTAAGAAAGTTGATTATGATAATGGTGTAGGACAACAAGAAATGACTGCAAGAACATTAAATATGAATATGGCAATAGAGAACTATAATAATGAAGTTACAAATATGAATGAAAATCGAACATCATTATACAAAAACTTAGATTTTGGTATTGCAATAAGACCAAGACAAAGTTTGAAATTAGACAAAAAAGTAACATATGTTAAACTAACATTATCTGGAGGAGATACAGTTGCAGAAGGTAACCCATCAAATGAGAACGAGTTAAAAACAATGAACTATGTAACATATCCAAAAGGTGGAAAGTTAAAGATAGAGGCAGACGATGAGATTATTCAAGGTGCAACTTTGGAAATAAAATATACTATTTATGTAACAAATAACTCTGAAAAAGACTTCAACAATGTTGCATACTATAGATATGGAACTAAAAAAGACAATCCGGTTAAATTATCAATTAATACAATAGTTGATTATATAGACCAAAAAGTTCCAACAGAATATACAAATGTTGCAAAATCAAGTGGTGGTTGGTATGTATCAACAGACCAACAAATCAAGGATTTAACAACAAAAAAGGCTTATAATGATGTTAAATATAGAAAAAATATTCTATTAAGTGATTGCAACAAGACAATTTCTATAGGAGAAACAATGGCAACCGAACCAGTTGAGGCTAGCAAGGTTATGGCATCATCAGAAGATGTAGATATTAAAAACTATGCAGAGGCTGTTAAAGTATCAAATTCAGTTGGTAGATTCTATGGTGGAATTGTAAACAGTAAATGGGTTAATATGACACCAGGTAATTTACAAGTTTCAAGTGATACTGCAATTGATGAGTCTCATGAGTTAGACGACGATGGTGTTGAAGTCGTAGTTGTTCCTTCAACAGGTGATAATACTATAATTTATTATATTTTAGGAATTACATGTTTAGGAATAATTGTATGCGGAATAGTTTTAATAAAAAAATTAGTTCTATAATAAAATAAAAATCGGGATTTCGGGGACAGGACTCTGAATCCCGATTTTCTATTTATGTTCACTTGATATTTTTGAAAAAATCTGTTATAGTATATATGGTTTTATAAACGTGCTTATAGCTCAGCAGGATAGAGCAGTCGCCTCCTAAGCGACCGATGGGGGTTCGAGTCCCTCTAGGCACACCACTTTTTTATTAAAAAAAGAACGATATCTAGACAATGGTTAGATGAAAATGTTTAAATGTTTTTACGAATTTTTAGGAGGAAATTTTGAAAGAAAAAATAAAACAAATAACAAACACAAAACAATTCCATATAAGTATGGTAGCACTAATAGTAGTAGCAATAATATTTGTAGCAGGTGTAACAGCCCTAAAATACAATGTAGAAGGAGAAAGCAAACTACCATTCAACATATCAAAAATGTCAGTAATAAGTAATGTAGACGGAACAGACGTAGAAGACACAGAAAACAAATGGAATTTAAAAGTAAATCAAAACAATGATATATACGTATACATCAAGAAAAACGAAGAATATAAATACACAGAAACAATCTCAAGTGTAATATTAAATAATTTTAATATTACACAATCACCAAAAGTAGGAAAATTAAAATTACTAAAACCGGATTCAAATTTAGATACTGTAA
>ERZ779843.2326-NODE-2326-length-18600-cov-3.244109_pt1 | contig 18600 bp, 23 predicted proteins | sample MGYA00511560_ERZ779843 | MGnify/ENA primary metagenome ERZ779843 (study PRJEB29588, sample SAMEA2158062) | human gut metagenome | biome: human gut; feature: human-associated habitat; material: faeces | place: Denmark | collected 2008/2010 ... | reverse complement strand
CCCTCCGCAATGAGATACTTCTCCGCCATAACACCGTTAGGAACAAGCCAAAGACGGTAGCCGGCCCAACGATGGGCTTCATCATAATCTTCAAGAATCAAACTCGAACGCCAGCGCATATGAAGCACGCGCCGGGCACCCTTCCGGTCCAAGTTGTCACGCTCGCTCTCAACACGGAACCGAAGTAACCTCATGCCTACGTCTAGATGCCAGTCATCGTCCGGATGGAGAATATGAGCGTAGGAGTCATAAGACCACCGCTGACGAATAGTATTAGCAACACGCCAGATGTCCTCCTGCTTCTCGACGACAAGCTTAGCGTCGTAAATCTGCTCGAAAGGAAAAGCCCGCATGTGCTCCAAAGTGCCGTCAGCAGTAGTGCAGTACGAGTCGTAAGCCTTCGGCAACGTGAGATCAGCATCCTCACGGCTGTAAACCAACGACGGATACTTAAGATGATCGTCCAACGCCAAAAGCTTATCTATGTCGGAAGCGTAAATGGCTTCACGCAACGGAGGATACGCTGCATGAAACCATTCCAAAACCGCCTTCTCGTACTGAAGCAAAAACATGCTACTTCGATGCTAACTTTTTAATCCCATAAACATAGTCCTCTACGTTCAAAGACTTACTGAGAAGATCCTCAACCCCAGACAAGAACGCAGCCAAAGCGTACACACTGTTCAAAGACGAAGCGTCGAACGATACCTCAATGGGGTCTTCATATACATCCGAAAGGTCTTCGTATGCGTAAACCGTGACCGTAGAATCATCGAAGCCAAGATAAACCTCATCCCCGTCAACCGACTTAAAAAAACCCTCAAGGCGATCCGGCTCCGAAGACGCAACCTCGAACGTCGGAACCATAGACAAAATAGATGCCGCAGCAGCAGGAAGGCTGAACGTTCCCGTAGAGTCCGTAACCTCCTCCTTAACCTCGGCGTTCAGATCAACCATAGACGGAATATCCTCCGCACCGCCCTTGTGGTGAAGATGATAATCGGCAAGACCTTTCGAAATGCGCTTGCCTGTAGCAACCTTATCGTTTACCGATGCCGAATTCTCGGAATCGCAAACATGTGAATAAAAAGCCCCCATAATATAAAAAAAAAATTTATACTCCAGATGTGTAAAGCGGCCGAGATACTTGGTCTCGATGCCCTCCGCCTTCATCTCCTCGTAGCGATCACGACACTTACCCGAAAAGGATGCTAAAGCATCAAGATTGACCGAGCCATTATCTGCGTCCAGAACAACAGACCGCAAGATGGTAAGTTCCTTCTCTGCCATCTGCCAAAGAACATACATCTTAGCGTAGATAAGGCGATCCCCCGCCAAAGTATCCAAGTCCGAAAGACGCAAATAACGACGGTAGGTGAGAACCGCAGGAACGTAACGAATCAAAGCCCTATGTGAAGCAGCATCAAAATCAACACGAACACTACGGTTACCCTGAAACTGAAAGTCGATCTTAGCATTCACAACAGCGAAAGCATCCTCCGGGAGCAACGTGGATTGAGACGAGCAATGAACATACTCCGTGATGTACAAGTCCGAACGAAGCTCGTCAACACACGACGAAATAAGATCATCCAAACTGCTAACCGCAAACGACGAAACACCATCACCCTCCCAGATCGAAACACTCCGAGGAATAGGATACGTCGCAAATAACTTATCTTTAAAACTCAAGGACGCCATAGAACTCACCCATTAACGTACATATGCTGGCACGAAGCGCAGAAAAACAACCGACCACTACAATCCCGAATAGCAGAATAGCCCTCCGGCGCCGAAGGCGTAGAAGACGGAACAGGACGCCCGCCGAACACAAAGTCCGAAACAACACCCCTAGCATCCTTCACATAGAACCGCTTAATGCCACGAGGAACAGTAACCGTAGACACAGCCTCGAACGGAAACCATGACTTCTTGTCCCAAGACATACTAATCGGAGAACCCCCGTAAATAACACGCATAACTGAAGGTGCACCGTAGGCATCCTGAAGGGAGACGCTCTTCATCGCCTGATGGAAAGAAACCCCATACACGCAAAGCGTATCATGATCATCTCGGCGCTCCGGATAAACAAGGCATTCCAAGATGCCTTGAGAATTGCGATTTACAGGCTTAACCGCAGAGACCGAATAAACCATGCCGTCAATCAGAAAACGATCATCAAGCATCGGCAAACGCGGAAGCCCCAAGCATGTCATATTAACAACCCACGGAATGAGATCACCGTCCTCAACCAAAGCATCATCACCGAAAGACTCCTGAACATAAAACATGTCCGGATTCTTCTTCACAATAACCTGCTTGAAAATACGAGCAACCTCAAAAGAAGTGCCATCCTGATAAATGTCAAACTCCGTCTTATTGACCATAAAGAAACAGTCAGAACGAAGCGGATGACGAGATATACGAATATCCGCCATCCGCGCAGCAAAAAGCGTAAGCGCGTTCAGCCTTATATCAGGTGACTCCGACATAGAAAACTAGGCGTTACGCAGAATGTCATTAACAGAAGACAAAGCCTCCGAATAAACACCGTTGATCTGAACAGCAGCAGCAACCGCAGACATAGCGTCGTCGAACACTGTATTCAGAACAATAGCATGGACCGACGAAGGAATATCCGAGCCGACAATATCCATACGGACATCCTGACTGTCGGCATCCTTGGAAATCTCAAAAGACGCCTGCGAAAGCTTACCTTTCAAAACAGCAGCATCACCCTCACCACTGATAACCCAAGCATCCGACTTAGGCGCCGTTGCCTCAAGCTCCTCCTGAAACGTAGCAAAGTCTGCAGACAAACCACTATACAAATCCATAACCACCAAATTTTATTTGTGGGATATATAATTGCACGCGCGCACTAGGAGGCCCACAAACCAATAAAGGTAACCCAAGACCGCAAAAAGAACCGCACAGGCAAGCCAGAACCCTAAAAGATATAGAACAACCCCAATGAGAAACTCAAAGACCTCTAGAACGACCATAAGGCACCAAATTTTGAATTGTATACTAGTCCTCCAGCCGCAAGAAGCGACAAAGCTTATAAGGCAGCTTCAACCGGAGCTTCTCGCACAGCAACACATAGCGCAAATGGGACGGGTGAGACATGTAGAAGAAGGCAGTACCCGCCTCGTAACAAAAACCATAGAACAGACCGTGATTATACGGAGGTAATTCAACCTGCTTGCCGTTATCTAAAAAACGAACGACGAAGCTACAACTACGAAAGCCCACAACCCCCGCGTCATAACCTCGACCAGCCCAGTAGACATAAACCTTATCACCACGCGTTACCCTTCAGTGACGACCAAGACGTAACCTCCACATACTACGCAGAAAATGACTTATCGGAAATCCTCCACGATGAATATATCAAAGAATGGGCGGCAGAAGTGCGCATATCGTTCTTAGTGAACATCGGATGAAAATCAGAAGATACGAAGTCGCTATAAGGAACTACATCATCACACATACAATAGGAAACCCACGTAAGGCCCGCACAATTAGACTTAACATCTCGAACAACAGCATACTGAACCACAGCATTAAAGGGATCAGGATCGGACGCATAACCCACGTACTGATAGATAACCACCCCGGGACGCAACCTCAGTAAAAAAAAACGAAAGGACCTGAAAAATTTACACAAACTAAAATCATTGAAACACATAAACAGGACCAATAGAGGACACAGCACGACTAAGAAAAGACCAATAACAGAAGCCCACGAGGAGAATACAATAGTACACATAACTACAAACATATAGACCACTAAACATACAAGCTACTCATCGCCGGAAGCATAAAGCTCCAACGGATACAGCATTCGAAAAATCGAAACCCACTTGAGGTGAATCGAATGCCAAAAAAAAACGTGACCTTCAGAAGTCGCATCCCAAGCAAATAAGTAACTCGCTAAATTCAGACATTCTGAATAAGACGCCTCGCCATATTCTAAAATCAGGAAACCCCTAAACCATACATGAGAGTCATAATCTGTACCAGTCACCTCAGCAGAATGAGCCTTAGCCGTATAGTCTATAACGCTCCAAAGAACACGCTCACCTGCAAGGAAACCAATAAACTCCGAAAATACCTGACGAGAGTCTAAATGCATTGAACCCATAACTCAAATCCATACTAAATTATCCGCAGAACTATATCTACAACACAAAAGTAGATAATTAAAATTATAAATCCAAATTTATGAAAAAAAAAAAGACTTGAAACGAACCCCGACTAGGGCATTATAAAGACTGAAGCATCACTCCGACAGAAACCGATCCAAACAAAAAGACTCGTACTCCTTAAGACGAACCAATAACGGATTAAAGATCGTAATAGCGTCTATATTCAACATATCCTTCAAAAACCACGTAGCAGGAGGATTAAACACCTCAACAGTAACTGATGAGGTCGAACCAGTACAATAAATGCTCACATGATACGAAGGCAAAGACTCGAACCCGGAATGAGGACAAATCTTCATAACCGACTTCAACTGACCGGAGTGTAACGAGCCTCCGGGAACTTTTGCGTATGTAAAAGAATACGAGTCAAAAGAAAGACTAACAAGCTTATCAACAACACTAATGAGCTGCTCCTTAGAAATCACCATGACAAGAGAATTATATCGCCCAGTTACCAGTTTTATAGTTGCGGCATACATTCAGGAAGCCGCGACGAAGAAGGAAGCCATGCCCGTATACTCGAACTGTTTTCACTCCTCGTAAGGATTCTGTTGTAAGTGGTTAACGTTAACGGCCAAATCCGCGGCAATCAAACCACGATAATCGAATTTGAATTGGTGGAGCAGATCGAACTCATCAGAAGACAATTTACCTTCGTCATAGTTATACCACTCACTGCAGAAACCATCTTCCATGCTACAATCCACAAGTACCCCTGATGCATTCAAGTCATAATTGTCAAAACAAGGGAACTTCACTCTAGCCAACTCCACCAGCGGAACGAACGGCTTACCGTCATTGTAATCCTTATCCGTGATCTCCTTGTACAGATCGGACATCGGACGAAGGATGGGCCTTATATCGGCGATATAGGTGTATTGCTCATAATTCCCGGCACTGGACACCAAACCAACATCACCGTCCCTACAAGGGTCTATATTGCCAAGCTGGCGTATTGTCCAAATATCCTGATACGCCTCTTGAACTTTTAAACCATACGGTAGGTACCCAGCAATGTCAGTGAGCGTTAATTCACGTTTCATCTGTTTAATTTTTAAGTATACTGTTTGAACTAATTCATCAACTGATACATCCGCACAAGTCACAACATCTCATACACGCAATTCATCTTGGTAGAGCATTAAATCGTAGTCCTCAGCCCCCCTTTCTCGACTGCCAAGTCATAAAGCTCTTGCGGTGTCATTGCCTTATTTTTTAGGAAGATTAGTATAACCGTCGGAGAACATCCAAATCCCTAAGCATGTCAAAACAACATAAAGCACCAACTTAACCCAAGCGCCTGCTTCATAGGACGGAACCACAAAGGACAGCCCCACAACTACTAACAACAGACCTGCTACTGTGTCGAACGATGCTTTAGTCATTGTTTTAACAATTCTGGATTATCATGAATATTACCAATCACCTCGCAGCACTGAGACAGCCACGAAGCAGTCTGCATCTCTGCAATAGGAGAATACGGATAAAGCTGCTCGGTATGATCGTACCCAAACGATATAGGGTTAGACTCGAAAGCAAAGCCCCCGGGAACTCGGAAGACGGTTCGGACATACCGCAGAACATCATCTTTAAAAATGTCACCCTCATAAATGTCATTGGCATTCTTATCTCTAATCCCAATAGACATCCCGATTGTAGAAGCATCTACCTGCACATACTCTACATAACGCCCCGGACCGACAACGCCAATCATTGGAATATGATCGTCATCCCCAATCTGTAGGTCGCCGTACACCCAATCCTTCGAGCCAAGAACCCTGCCACGGAATCTATAGTCACACAATCTAATAGGTATCATAAGTAAATCGAAAAGTTTAAAACATAAACGTAACCACTAGCCTACATAGCGGAAAACGTAGCCGCCAGCAACATTTCGATCACCATTGCAAACACGGAGAATATTATTACGACGTATGCCTAGACGAGACTCCCAGCCTGACAAGCTATCACAACCCAAGTCCTTGCCGCGTAAAGAGACACAGCTAATAGAACGCTGCGACGGAGGAAGAACCGGAGTATACCCATTGTCACAAAGAGAAACACGTGACAACGAAGGATCAGACCATGCATACACATGACTCTTAATGCACACCCACAACGCGCCCGGATGTGCAGAAAAAGACTGTGCTATCTGATGTGGAAGTATACCTCCAAGAGCAGCAGCCTCTACGCGCGTCTGAAACTCACCAAGAAAAGAACCCGAAGCGCGATCATAAACCAGAACGGGACGATAACCCTTAGAAATAGAAACCTTATTCTTAGCAGCCTGACTATGAAGACGACCAGCAGACAACTCACGATGACGCTGACGATACTCCTCCGAAAATACAGCGCTATTAGGAGGTAGCTTACGACCCCGTAAAGCTGCCGAACGTTTGGCACAAGTCTCCGGAGACCACACATGACCTCGCATAGCCAACGAAGTCTTTACACAAGCAGACAAAGGACGCTTACGTCCTCGCAGCTTAGACGCAATTATAGCGCGTGCCTCCGGAGAAACAACTTTCCCCTTATTACCAGCACCTATCTTGCGTAGTGTCTCCTCCGAATGACGATACCCACCACGACTATTACCTCCTAGCTTCGCATTGTAACCATACCGTTTATCGGCAGTCTGGAAAGCCCAAATGTAATATACCTCCAGAGCATCAAGCCAAACTCGAAGCTCGTCCCGATTACGAGCGTTAACCGTACATATAGTGAATTTACGCCACAACGAAGGAGGATACTTACGGCGTGCGGCCTCGATGGCTGCACCACCATAACGCTTATTTAAATTACCAAACTCCCAATCGCGGCCCGCCTCGTCAATAGTCTGACCAACATACCCTTTATTACTAGGACTAATACGTAAATAAATAATCCCCGAAAACATAACTCAAAAAGGAAAATCCCCCGCCAGAACCACGCTCTCGACTTCGTGACCCCAACGGAGGATTCCAAACCTATAAACGTATAGCATAAAGTCGAGAGAAGCTATACTAACACTGCAAATATACGTAAGAATATTGACAAAAACAAAAATCCGGGCGGAAAAACCACCCGGATCGAAAAACACACCGTCAAAATGACTAGGCCCCGTAGTTAACCGTAAGGCGAACCACCGCCGTCTTCTTATGGAACAAATACGCTTCCATGCTGACCATAGACTGACGGACCGTAACCCCAAGTGCCACAGTATCCGTCGGAACGATAGGTAAGTAAATCCCGCAATAAAATGCAGCATCAAACCACTGATCCCCCCGGTAGGTCATGAATGCCTCGTTGTCGGCGCGGTAGGGATCGTAGTACACTTTGAAAGTCCCAAAGGTACCGATCTCGCGGGGCGACGAGAAGCCGCTCGGTGTAGCAACAGGCTTGAACCACGTGGTGGGCAGCGACTCGAGGAATGACTTCAGGTTCTTGCCGACGACAAGACGGTTACCCTCGATACGGCCCGTAGCGATCTCGATCTGCGTAGCGTACTGCTTGAGCTGACGCATGAGGTCAGCAGCCTGTACGTCCAGCGAGAAGTTGTTGGACATGTTGAGAGTAATGGTACCGGGAGCACCCGCAGCGTAAGTCCACATAGTATCGAGGATGTAACGAACCTGATACTGGTACAGAAGATCAAGGACGCGCTTGGTGTTCTCAACGCGGATGTCGGTGTTGAACTGCGACTTCTTCAGAGCCTCGGCGAAGATCGTCCACTCCATGCCGATAGCACGGGGAATAGCGCGCATCTCAACACGCTCAACCTGCTCCTTAACCTTCGGAATGTTCTCCTGAATAGCGTAGTCGAGGTTCCAAACGTAGTTCACGTTCAGACAAACACCTGTCGTAGCCTGAATGTTGTTGATGTCAGCAGAAGCCAGCATGATGGCACCCGACTCAACGACCATGTACGAGCCATTCGAAACACCGGGGTTAGCACTGTTGACCAGCATAACCTTGCCGTTCTGAACGGTCGTAGCAATCAGGGTAGCAACGATAGCGTTGTCCTTGTAAACATTGATGAGGAACTTCTCCAGATAATCACCACTGGTGTTCAGAGCGTAGTAAGCCGTCATGGCTACAAGCTCGTTCGTGGTGGCGTCGTACTCAAGCTGCTCCTCCGGAATGGTCTCACCCATGATCTCACCCGTAGGATAGTAGCCGTTGATCTGACGCATACCCGTAGCGGTCTCAACAACCTGACCCGTAATCGTGGGAGCCTTGTTGGTGCCAGTAACCAGCTTCGAGAAGAACAGGTAAGCCAAATCCTGATTCATGTCCTGAACCGAGATCAGGTCCTTCAGCGGGAAGTCGGGATACCAAGCGGCAACGATGGGTAAGACCTCCGGAATGTAAGGTCCGAAGTCCGACATCATGTTAACCTGCTGACCGCGAGTAGCGGGAGCATCAATAGAATCCTGAACGGCACGGCTGAAGTTGTTCAGAATACCAGCCTGAATACCACGCTCCTTAAGCGTAGTCAGATTGCCAAGCTTCTCCGACTTCAGCATGGCTTTTGCAGTGCGCTTGTCGGCACGAGCAGCGGCGATACTATCAGTAACGCGGCGTGCGTCCAAAGATAAATAATCAGTCATAAAACTTTTAATAACTTAAAATGAAATAATCAAAACCTACTGGAAACTAAGACCGCTGACAACTGCGCTCAAGAGCAGAACATAAATCCTGAAGCGCGGAAATGGCGCGGCGCGTCTCCAATAACAAACGGTCGGGATTATAAGCATCGTCTACAGAGTCTCGTAACTGATACATCTGCACAGCCTCCTTGAAAATCGGCGAAGCCAGCAAGGAATCCGATACGCGTTCCAACCTAATATCTCCGAAGTTAGGCGACTTGACCAAGTCCCAAGTAATAACCGTGAAAGTATCAGGGTCCAAATACTCAGAAATCGAGTCCATCAAATAGTCACCAAGACCGCGAGTGCTGCAACCCGGACGAAAACCTACATCAACCAAAGCCTTAATAGCGTTGCCATCCGGATTGTTAAGCAACCCACAATCAATCCACGGGTCATGCGAAGACTCATCAACCCATGCACGCATCACAACATGCGATGCCTTATCCAAAGGCGTCCGCATGTAATCCGAGTCATCCGTAGGATGCTCGATCATGCCAAGCATATCCCGCTCCTCAATGCGCTGCTGAAGCGCAGGATCATTAATCACCTTATCCCAGAAACCAGAGCGATAACGGTAGCCCTTCTGGCTCTGAACATCCGTATGCGACGCAGCACCACGAATAATAGGAATCCGGGTACCATCTGCCGCCTCCGTAGAGTCTACAACCTTAAACTGACTCTTGTATGTTGCAAAGACCTTGTTAAACATCATCTCCGAATTTATGGGATATATAATTGCTTAGTGCCCGTTACGCTTTAGGAGCAGCAGCCCAAGTCAGGTAAACAATCTGGTTGATACCCTCAGGAGTAATCGAACCCGTGATGTCTACATAACCATCGGCCTTAGCCGTGAACGAAACAGCCTCACCCGACGGCAACACAGCAACCGCAACGCCGTTAGCATCCGGATTGTAAGTATTGCTGTTGATAGTGATAGTGTAAGCCGGAGCGTAAGCACCAACCGAACCCTTGAACGAAACAGCCGTCATGGGGTCTTCAAACTCCAGACCTGCCTTTGCAGCCAGAACCTGAATGTGGAACTTAACAGCGTCCAACTGTGCAACCGGAGAGGTGAACCGTGCACGATCCATCCTCAGTAATTTAGCATCTGCCATATGTACAAAAATTTAGAAAAGTAAGTTTTAAACCAAAAGAACTACTCCGTCTTAGCGGCCTGATAAACCTCAGCAGAAGCCGTAGCCGTCTTGCCGGGGCTCTGAACAGAAACCGAAGCCGTAGTAATAAGAGTGCGAGAAGCGGACTCCGTAGCCTCTGCTGTAACAGTACCCGTGCTCGGATCGACATTCGTGCCGCTATACACCGGAGAACCCTCCACCTCGAAAACATCCGACTCCGAAGCACCCGAAGTATAAGATACAGACTGAGTACCCGTCAAAGCGTTAGGATTAACACTACCACCCTCAGCAGGAATGTCAGGATAAGTCAAAGAAACCGTAGCGTCACCATACGTGGCAACATTAGCCGCCTGATAGACATCAGCAGAACCCGTACCGGACTTATCACCCTGACCCGTAGCCGTAACAGTAACAGTACCAACCTTCGTGCGCTCCTTAACCGTCGTAGACAAGTCCGAAGCGGAAGGCAGAGGACTAGAAACAGTATAATCCTCAATCGAATTCTCAGAAGACGCACCAGACGTGTAAGACACAGCCTGCGTGCAAGTAACATCACCAACAACAGCCTCGCCACCCGAAGCAGGAATATCAGCGATAGCGCCTACGACAACCGAAACATCCCCGTAGGTTGCCTCATTGGCGGCCTGCGAAACAGGCATCTCCAGCGTGCCAGACTTGGAATTCAAGCTAACCGTAGCTGTAACAGTACCAGAGATAGCGTCACCTGCAACAGAACCACGATCAGTACCCGAAACATCACCCGTCGAAGCACTAGCCAAAGTCAGACCCTCAACAGTAGGCATACTGTAGGTAACATCACCGCCCGTGGTAATGGCCTCAGACGAACCAGAACTGTAAGTAGCAGTCTGAGTGTAAGAAAGACCCGACGGCGTCGAACTGCCACCGCCTGCAGGAATCTCAGCGTAGGTGCCACCAGAAACAACAGGTGCACTATACTCTACAGTATTAGCAGCACAGTTAATCTCGGCAGAAGCAGAACCGCTCTTGCCATTCAGCGAAACAGTGCAGGTAGCCGTGGTAATCAAGGTGACATCCGAAACAGTAGTACCAGCGCTCGGAACATCAACAGAACCCGAAACAGTATCTACATCATCGCCGGAGAATGAAACAGAACCACCCGAAGTAATGGTCTCCGTCTTACCAGACTTATAAGAAGCAATCTGAGAATAAGAAACAGTAGGAGTAACCGTACCGCCGGAAGCAGCAACCGGAGTGCCCGCGTAACTCAGGACAACGGCAACGTCACTATACGACTCGATAGCATCGGCCTCCAGCGTAACAGTAACAGTCTCATCCTTGGAAATAGACTGAATGTTGCCCGACTGAGGAATGTAACCGTCCTTAGATACAGACCACGAAACATTCGACCCGGCAGCCACCTCCAACTCCGAAACAGACTGGCCGTTGATCTTAACCGTAGCATCCGACGGAGTAGCTGACACCATGACAGTAAACTTACCATCAAGACTCGCGTCTACAAACCGAGGAAGCAGAACCTGAGCATTGACATCCGAAACATACAAAGTGCCCGTAATATCCTCGAAACCATCCGCCGAAATAGTATACTCTACATCCGAATCACGATCAACAAGGATGGTAGCAACACCCGCTTTCGACTCAGCATAAACAGCATCAACCGTAACCTTGAACTCGTTACCATCGCCAATAGCACGGACGAAAGAAACAGTCGAGACCGGAGTAGCATACTCAACACCAAGCTCCGAAGCTATAACAGAAATGTTGTGAGACAGTACGTCAAGCTCCGCAACCGGAGACGTGTTGAACTCACGAACCATAGGAAGCAACTTTGCCATATATCCTAAAACAATTTTAATTTTAAGGATATATAATTGCACAAACAAAAACCCCGGACATTGCAGGACTGACGTCATGCAACACCCGAGGCAAAACAGAGAACCAAACCTCCTTATAGGAAACTAAATACTAAATGTGCAGATGAAAACTAAGATGCACTTCTAAGAAAGTAACCACAACACATAGTACCCCGATCAAGGGCACTAAGAACCGATGACACTCTGCAACCTAAAAACCTAGACGCAAGTTTACAAGAAGGAAATGATCTAAATAAAGACCCATCTGAATTATATACATTCACAGGCTTAGAACTACCAGCAGAATGCCGAGTACGAACAGAAAGAACACGAGCCATAATCTCAGAATCGGACTCATCAGAAAAAGCCCAAATAAAACCGCCAGACTGAACCATCCCGCGTGATTTAGTAAGACAATGCCATATCGATCCAGAATTAACACCCACAGCCAAAGAAGCCTTAGATATATTTAAAAAAGAAGCAACAAACACCCCATCTAAAGTATATTGACTAATAGGGCGTACAACCCGATGCGAAGCTTTAGAATCCGGTAAAATATCTAATGGAATAGATAAGTCATCCCGTCGCCACTGGAAACCTCCTGCAGTCTTTGATAACCCTCTACAACACATAGAAATACAACCTATGCCGACCCCACTCACACGAGATGCAATACCTATACTTGAATAAGAGCAAATAAACACACCCTTAACATCATACTTACTGACAGCAACAGGCGTATTACTCTCTATAACATGAATATCATCGGCAGATAAAGGCTTGGCATACTCACCAGCCCAACGCCATAAAGACCCATTATGGGCTTTACGCGCACCGCGACAACAACGACAAATAGAAGAATGATGAGACCCAATAGCCTTAGCGGCTGTCACTGCACTATCAAATTCTGCAACTAACTCACCTGCATAACTAAACTGCCACACAGCCTTAGCGCGCAGCTTACCCAACGCCTGCCTATCAGCAACAGAAGCCGAAGCCCATGAAAAACCAACACCGCCTGACAAAACATTATAACCAAAAGCAGGGTTAGAAGATCGAAACTCCTTAATAAAATAAGACTCCAATCTACTCAACTCCAGCAACAGCGCATCCAGAGAGTCCAACGAAACTCGACTCAAGACCCGATACTCCCACAACTCAGGGGGATATTTACGCCTAGCCGCAGCAATGCGAAACCCAGCATAGTCACCCGCACGAAACCAACAACTACGTCGCTGACGCTCATTAATAGTTACACCCACGTACACCTTATCCTCAGGGGAAATGTACAAATAAACAACACCACTATACATAAAGAAAAGCCTGCACTAAGAAGCCCTCTACCTCTTCTAAGTGCAGACAAAAACCTCGAAGTACATCGAAGTAAAGCATAAACGTATGCACAACGGTAGAGGACAAGTGCATGAAATAAATAGTTATCTTTTGACAAATATAGATAGAAAATAGCAAAAAATCAAATAAACAAGTATATTTGTGACAAATAAAAGTATAAGCAAAATGCCAAGCAGTAACAAACCAATAAAGCTCAGCAAAGCTGAAGTGAAAAAATATCAGCGAAAAAGCAAAAGTACAAACTCACGAATGAGAGATGAAACTAAACCATCCTCCGTGACATATAAAAAAATACTCTCAGAAACGGAATTTCTGAAAGTCAAACAAAGATCACTTAAAGTTAACGGCATAGACCTTATAAGCATAGATGCAGCCGGAAACGAACTCCGGTTTCAAGTCAACTCTGCAACAACTCCCGGAAAAAAATACACAGCCATCATTCAATTTAATCCTATAAGCCCGACACTTATTGTAGATAAAAAAACAAACTTAAATAAGCTGCTCAAAGAATCCGGGATTAAGATATACTGCTCATGTCCCGCGCACACTTTCTGGGGATTTCAATACCTCGCAGTACGAAAAGGATATGCGGCATTTGGATCACTGAAAGTAGCATATCCAAAAATAAGAAACCCACGCCTCCGAGGGTACTCATGTAAACACATAAGAGCTATATGCATGGCGCTCCCATTCTGGGCATCGTCAATCTCTAAGTACCTCCGAAAGTACTGGACTGAAAATATGGAACAAATGAAAGAAATAACAGACGCAATAGCGGAAGCCGCAAAGCGCATAAAAATCGAACTGTAAAAGCACAGACAGTACTAAAACCAAAATGCACTAAACCCACAAAAGCCAGCACTCCCTGCGTCCTGCAGAATCTTGTACAGCTTAGCCTTCTTGTCGATCATCACACTCTTATCAATGGGATTGACCTGAACAATAATCGTATACTTAATACCGGGACGTGTCACAGAATTAACCAAGAAGCGAAGCTCGTTGCCCGCAAAATCAATAGAGGACAAGGACCAACCCTGTACCATGTTTGCACGCTTAGCGACCTTCAAGAAATCGCGCTCCGAAAGAAACTTCTTGTAATTCAAGGACGACGGATTCGTCTTCATCACGGAACTACTACGCGAAGGCGAACTACTCGAATACTTACGAGTATTCGACTTAGTTAATCTTATTGGCTTATTCTGCTTGGCCATGACATCCAAAAACTAACACTATAACCCAAACTCTGCAAATACATCCTCCATAGAGCAGACGCACTCCGGATGACGTCTACTCTCCAACAAGTCCCGATCCATTGCATCCAAGTCCGCAAAACCCTCCGCCGCTAAAGCCTCAGACATGGCAGCAAGCCAAGATGACTCATCAAACTCCGGAGAATCGAAATCATAATCAATTAAACACATAACCCCACGAAATGCCTAAAAGCACACATCACTCAGAACGATACTTAGAGAGAAACTCAGACAAAGGTATTGTCTTCATAGGACGCTTGCGTAAAACATCCAGACAAGAAATAGCAACCTCACGAGGATTATCAAACCCCTCCGCACGTGCATCCTCTGTAGCCTGTGCTAACCACGCAGCCTCGTCAAAGTCAGCATCATTGACCCGCTCCGAAAGAGGACGAGCATCATCATCTTCAAAATCACAAATTGCAGTTATAAAGTCACTCATAAAGTCACCAATTTTATAACACAAATATAAAGATATTAATTTTATTATGCAAATCATAAGACCAAAAAGACGGAGAGCAACACCATAGCATAACCCTCCGTCCAACCTATACCTGCATACTCCAAGCCTACTCCGGAACTGCAGGCGGCGCCTCGAACTCCTCCGCGGCAGCAGCCATATCCGCAGCAACCGCATCCTCGGCAGCACCCTCGTCCGCCGGAAGCGAAGCACCAAGACCCTCAAGGCTCGCAGCCTCCTGCGCAGCAGCATTCTCCGCATCACGATCCAAAGCATCGAACTTATCGTTAATGTACGAACGCATAAGCTCAAACCAATTCTGAACCGAACTCAAGTTGGAAGTATCATCCAACAAGGACTCCATAGACTGAAGGTAGTTAAGAGCCGCCTCGCGCGTCTCCGCACTATCCAAAGTCTCAATGAAATTATTGGAGAACTCCGCAAACGACGTGAGTGTATCGACAACATCCGTGTCCTCCGACGTAGGCAACTTAACCAAACGGAAGTAAACATCCGACGAGTCAAGTTCCTTAGACGAAGACCGGAACCAGTTGTTGATCGTATCCTCAATATTGAAGCGACAATGAGCAACCATACGAGCATACCGAATATCGCCACGAATCAACGAAACGGTAGTCTCATTCAAGTTCGTGTTAAAGTCGGCATACGTCTTAGGAAAGCGAGTAGCCAGAAAAAGACGACCAAGCGTATAATCCAAGTCCGCCATCTTCGAAATATCGAAATCCGGAACGTTCTCAACAAGCTCCGGCTTGCCGATACCTTTACGGTGAGGATGAATAGAGATACCGTCCGCAAAATCCGTGTTGGGCGTCATCGTGGGCTGTAACGACTGAGAATCAGCATTGATAGTCTGAGATATATCGTCTATAATCTCCTGAGTGCGCTCCCCCTGCGAGTTACCGACATCAACCGTTATAAACCGCACGATACGCGCCAACTTATTGCGATAGCTATACATAGAACGCTCAAGACCATACAAGTCCTGAGCAACCGATGAAACGTTCTTAAGCTGAATAGGCTCCGGCGTAACCTCATAGAGCATCTCATCCCACTCGGCGTCCGACATCGAATTGTCATGAGACCCGGACTCAATCTTAACCAGAGACTCCTTAGAATAGTTCAAGAACACAAGAACATTCTCGACAACACGATCCTTCGTATCATAGAAAACAATAGAACCGTCACGCTTCATGTAAATCTTAACATCCTCAACGAAGGGAACAAGCGAAGCCTTAACCCGCCCCGCAACACGATCCTCGTAAGAATGAAAAACATACATCGACAACCCATGCTTCAGTAAGTCGACAGCAGCCCAACGAACGATCTTATTCAAAGCGGCACAGATGTCCTCCGTGCGCTGCTTAAGAACAGGACTCGAAATAGACGACAGACCCGAAACGTACACGGGAGAATTACCTACGCACACGTCATCCGACGTGATGTCCACAATCGAATTAATGAAATCATGATTGGCAAGAATCTCCGACAAGCCATTCCCATTAGCGGAAGTGCCGCGATTCCCGTATGTCCTACGAAGCGAAACCCCCGGCGGAATGCCGAGGAAATTCGCCAACATTAAACCTAATGACTGTAAACCCCCAGTATACATGAAATGAAGTCTTAACCTACAACCTTAGTCGTGCAAACACCAGCCTCTGCACGAATACTGCCCTGCATGCGGTCACGAATGGCACGAGATGCACCAACACCACCACCCTGATAAGAACGCGAAGCAATGGCCGCTTTTACGCCCAAACCCGCAACCTCACGCTGAGCACCACCGCGCTCGGCAATGAGCTGCTTAATGCCAACACGCGACCCAAAGGCGCCGCCACGCTTAGCAATAGCATCACGAAGACTCCCAGCAGGTGCAGGCTGCGGCGAAACAACAGACGGACTCTCACTCGGAATATCCATGACAACAGCAGCGTCAGGCTTAGGCATAAACGCCATATCAAGAACCGGAAGCTCCTCGAAGGAAGCACTCGGCATAGACGGCGAAGCAACTGCACCCACACCGCCTGTAGCATCATCCTCATAAAGCAACTCGGCGAAGCTCTTACCACCATTAGGTGCAACACTCACCGAAGCAGGATCACCTGCAAAAGGAGGGACAATAATCTCCTCCGAAGTGGACGGAACCGACGCATCCAGCATAGGCGGCGCAGGAACAGCATCCAATGACAAAACAGGAATGTCCGCAGCAGACTGCGACGGAATCTTAACTTCTACTTCAGCACTCTGAGACTGTGCAGCGTCTTTCTTACGTACCATGATAAACAAAAATTATAATTTATAGGATATATAATTGCACATAACCGACAGCATCACTTATCACCCAGACCGTTAATCAAGTCCCAGACTCCACCACGTCTACGGCGCGGCGTCATAGAAGCAATAACATCGGAACTCGTAAACGACGGACCCGAAGCAACACGACCCTCCAGAAGCGAACGGACACTCGGACGCGGGGCTTCAACATCCGAAGTTACAGCACGGGCAACATGACCCCGACCATCCAAAGCCAGACCACCATAGCCAAGTGACTTAAGCATGCGGTTAATGTTACCTGCACCAACCAAATTAAGGCGCGCATCAAGTAAAGATGATATATCTCCCTCCTGCGTGCAGATCGTCTCCGACAAGAAGAAGGCACCGACCAGCGTCTGGAACTGGTCGTCCGAAGATCCGTCACGCTTGACAACCTTGTGCTTGACGACATCATGGACCGACTCCCGAATCTCTCGATCCTGACGCTCCAAATAAAGAAGACCAAGACGCTCGTCGACTAACATAGAAAGCCACAACAAATGAGGAATGTCGGAGCTATCCAAAGAAAGGCGGATATCCGGAAGCATCAAAGCCTCACACACATTCTGACGAAGCTGCGTAGACTGAAATTGGTCAGTACTAAAAACCGCAATATTCAAATGCTCCGCAAGCCACAAAATGAAATCCTCGACCTTCGAAACCTTCAGCATCCCCGGAAACGCAGGAGGAACAAGCTCTAAGTTGAAAACCTCATTATGCAAAGCCCTACCGTCTGCCGCATAGCCGTCAAACCGAACACAGCACAAAGAACCGTGGTCGCCCGTCAAAGACAAGTCCAAGCACAAAGCATGAGGACGATCCGTATACTGTAAACGTGAAACATCCAGAACAGAGCGGATAGGAGTGGCATCCTGATCCGAAACAACAATACTACTCTGAACCAAAGGACACGCACGAAGCAACGCATCGCTATATGCCTTGCGGACGACATCATAGTTCGTAATGAAACTACCCTTAGCAGCCGTAGAGCGTCCGCAATGATTCTGGATGGCCAAATAGATGTTCTTCTTGAACTGCGACTTCAGGTCCTCCGGAACACGCTCGAAATAACCATCCGCCTTAGACTTCGGAAGACTCATAGACTTCACAAGCGTATCCTTATGCTCCTTGCTCTGGACAATACACGGAGAAATCTGCTGGTAGCCACAGAACACCTCGAACTTCTTAGGAGAATAATTCTGAGGGCAAATCTTATACTGAACAGCATTAATAACACGACCCTGTGGATCAGAGGCTAACTCGGAAACCTTCTCCTCGATAAACGAAGACTGATAAGAAGCCGAGGAAATGTACCCCATGAAAGAAATCAACTTACCACCCTCACGAGTAAACCGAGAATGCATACGGTCCTCCA
>ERZ779843.2313-NODE-2313-length-18704-cov-3.232238_pt1 | contig 18704 bp, 8 predicted proteins | sample MGYA00511560_ERZ779843 | MGnify/ENA primary metagenome ERZ779843 (study PRJEB29588, sample SAMEA2158062) | human gut metagenome | biome: human gut; feature: human-associated habitat; material: faeces | place: Denmark | collected 2008/2010 ... | reverse complement strand
TCTGCAACAAAATTATGCTCGAAAATCCACATATATTTCTTGTGAAGACAAGTTCCAAAGCAAAAACCCTGTCAACAGGTCTTACACTGCTGACAGGGTTTCTTTCTATTCTTTTTTCTCTGCGGCACGCACTGTGACACGGCTCTGACCGCTCAGCGTACAGGTGAACAGCGTCAGATCCCAGTTCTCGTCCCCCTCCGCCATGGCGGAAACATCTGTTCCGATCAGCAGGTCAGTCTGCACCACCTCGTAGGTGTGCACCGCACCGCTGCACTCCGTGAAGAGAATCTCATCGCCGGAATTCAATTCCCCAATGCGCCCGAAGTGCGACCGGTAGTTATGTGCTGCCACAATGAGGTTGCCATCCGCCACCGTTCCGGCGTACCGGCAGGGAGCGATCTTCAGGTTGGGATAGCTCCACTCGTCCTGCACCGGCAGTTCGATGCCCAGCGAGGGAATGGTGAGGATGCCAATATACGTGTACTCATACACCGTGAGCACCGTTTCCTCCTGCGGTTCGGAAACGCCGTACTCCTGAAACAAATCCTCCTCCGGCAGTTTCCCGGAGGGCGTTCCGGAGGGCTGCGTGCCGGTAACCGTGCCGGCGGTTTCGCCTGTGCCGAATTCCTCCGGCAGTTCCGTGGTCAGCGGCGGCAGCTCCTCCTTCAGCATCGTCAGAATCTCCTGCGCCGTTTCCCCGCTGCGGATGCTCTGATGCCAATTGTATAGACACAAGGACAGCGCCGCTGCCAGCAGCACTGCCCCTGCAAGAATCCAGCACAAGCCACGTGTGTTTTTCATGCGCTATCCTCGCTTACTTTTTCGAATGCAGCCGGAAGCCAACGACTACCAGCACCAGCCCCGCCCCCGCCAGCACAGGAACCGGCCACCAGAGCTGTCCCGTCTGGGGAAGCTTTCCGCCGCTGCTGGCGGTGGTGTTTCCGGTCTGGCGCACCGTAGTCACGGCAGCACCGCCCGTTACGGACGAGGTTGCCGGTGCTGTCGTATCGCCTGTCACCTGCGAAGTTGCCGGTGCGGAGGTGACCGCCATGGTCGTAGTTTCCGTAGTCACAACGGTGCTCTCCGGCGTAATGGTAGAAGCCTTGGTGCTGTTGTGGGTGTTGATCATCAGGAACTGGGTTTCATTGCCGCGATAGACCACCGTATATCCCTTGGGGACATCCATCTCCAGAATCCGGCAGTCCGCCAGCGCATCCGCCGACCAGTGATACGTCCAGCCGTTGCTCTCGTCCAGCCGTACTGTGTCCGTCAGTGTGCCGTCCTGATAGAGTCCGACATCGATGAATGCGGTGCGATCCTGCGGCTGGGATTCGTCGTTTTTCCAGACCTTCCGCACGGTATACTGAATGGTATCCGAGGTGGGGAGTTTCCGCACCTGAAATTTCGGGTAGGCGAGGAGGTTCATCTCCTCCGGCTTTCCGGCGATCTCCACCAGCACCGGCGAGGGAATATAGCGCTTGTCGCCGGAAACAACCATCTTGCCGGCAAGGAGGTACAGCCCCTTTTCCAGTTCGCCAAAGGTCACCGAGCCGGAATCGTCCGTCTTATCGGTGGACTGGGGCTGGCGCTGTTCCAGCACGGCGTAGTTTTCGAGGGTATCGGCTGCCGTCTGCATTTCCGATGCGGTGGTCAGCTCCATGGAAACGGGGTCGCCTGCGAAATCCCCCTCCAGCTGATAGCTGCCGTCGGCACTGCGGACGCCGACACGGTAGAGATTCCACTGCATGCCGGAGAGCGTCACGGGGTCCGACCTGCAGATCAGTGTCAAATTGGAACGGGTATCCTCCGCCGTTGCCGGAAGCAGCAGGCACGCCGTCAGCCACAGACAGACACCCAGCGCACAGAGCAGTGCGCCAAAACGATGCAGCGCCGTTCGGGTCATCGATCAGTCACCTTCCTTTTTCTCAGGTTCTTTCAGTTTTGCGAGAAGCTCCCTGCGGGAGCGTGTTTTCTGCCGTCTGCTGCTCACGATCCAGAACACCAGCAGTCCCACGAACAGCGGTGCAGCGATAAACGGCACCACGGACATAGAATCCAGCTGGACGGCATCGGCTGCCACCTTGACGTTGTGGGGGTAGACGGTGTCCACCCGGTGCGCCCGCACCAGAAGCCGGTGGGAGTTGACCCCGTAGGGGGTACAGGTCATGAGGGTGACGTAATCCCCGCCGGGGATGATGGCGAGCTTGTCAAGCTCGTCGGGTTTGACGATGAAAATTTTCTCCACCTCGTAGGTGAGCACCTCATCCAGAATGGTGACGGTGAACGTGTCGCCCTCGACCAGCTGGTCCAGATCGGAGAAGAGCTTTGCAGAGGGCAGTCCCCGGTGCGCCGAGATGACGGCGTGGGTGTTCTCCCCGCCCACGGGAAATGACGAGCCCTGGAGGTGTCCCACCGCCACGTTCAGCACCTCGGCGCTTGTCCCGTGGTAGATGGGCAGCTCCACCTGAATCTTGGGGATAGAGATATAGCCCATGATACCGGTTCCGCTGATGTCGAGGATTTTGCCGTAGTTTCCGGCATCCTCCCAGTTGGTGAAAGGGGCGGTAAGGTGGGAGAGGGTAGCGTTGTAGGAGTGCGCTTCCATGAGGAGGCGTTCCTTGTCGCCGGTGTCCATCTGTTCGACGGACTGGTTATAGGTGGCGATGGCACGTGTCTGGACACGGGAATTCCACCAGTCGCTGACAGTCGGGTACAGCATCACGGAGAGCCCCACCAGCAGCAGCACAACCAATATGGCGGTTGAAATCACATTTCGTTTTTTCTTCATACAGAAACCACAGCTCCTTTGGCGGAGGACGGTTCTGCAAGAGGTGTACTGCTCATGGGGTCCCCCCTAATGCCTGCCAGCGCAGACATGTTCAGGTAATTTCGGGTAAATACCGCAGAGGCTTCCGCACGGCAGACCGCCCATGCCGAAGTGCCGGGCGCACCGGACAAGCGGGAGGTCTGTGCCGTACAGAAGCTGCGGTCATTGGATCAAAACGGGAAAAATGCGGGAAAATCGGTTACTGGGCGTCTTTTGCACGCTTCTTGGTGATGAGGAGCACGCCAGCGCCGACAACCAGCACACCGCCGGCAACGTAGAAGATGGTCGTACCGATGCCACCGGTGGACGGGAGGGAGGAACCGGACTTATTGATGATAGAAACCGGAACAGAACCTTCATCAAGAGAGCCATCTGCGGTTGTTCCTCCATACGATACACTCAGTTTGGTCAAAGCAGTATTAGCCTCTCCAGCCCAAGTCTGGTTATTTGCAGTTGTTGCATCTACTACAACTTCAAGGTCTTCCATGGTATTGTAACCGGTCGGAGTTGTTGTTTCCTTCAAGTAGAATGTGCCATCATCCAAACCGATGAACTTTACCAGACCACCTGCTACAGTCTTGATTTCTGTTGCATCAGCTTCAGTTTGAGTCCAGCCAGTAACCTTGTTGTCAGTCAGCTGTGCATAATAGTTATCAGTACCAACCTTCTTGTACAGCTTGAATCCTGCTGCGTCTGCAGCAGCTTTGTTGGCATCTTCTGCCTTATCCAAGTACTTGGTAACATCCATTTCGTAGGTGAATACGATAACCTTGTCTTCCGGAGTCTTTCCAGTCTTATCAGTATCACCGCCCTGTGCAGTGTTAGAATCGTTGGAGTATGTCAGGAAAACTTCGTTGGGGTTACCATTCAGACCAATTACCGCGTCTGCATTCAAAGTTGCAGTGTAATCTACGGTAATAACCGCATCATCACTCATAACCTGAGTACCCTCAGCTGCATCCATATCAATTGTCTTCAGGTCAGAAATCGTAACAGTAAAGCCATCAGCGGTTTTAACCAGAGTATACTGATTTGCACCCAATTCAACAGAAGTGTTTGCCTTGTCTGTAACGGTTACCTTAACAGAATTTTCATTCAACGTCAAACCCTTAGAAAGCTTATCAGTGAACTGATAATAATAGCCCTTGTAGTTTGCGAATGTCGTCGGCAAAGAGCCATACAGCGTGAACGGAACGGCATCGCCAATGTTGTAGTCTGCAACGTCGTTGTAGTTGTCTGCCAGTGCGTAGTCAGATTGCTGACCGAAATTAACCTTCTGATTCTGATATCCTGTGTAGTCAGTGTTTTCCTTTACCTTCTTCATAACCTGCGGCGCATCTGCCTTCGGTGTTACAGTAGTTGCACCAGCAACCTGAAGCATATACTTCGAAATTGCTTCGCCAGCAGCAACGCTAGTAGAAGTTTCAACTACCAAATAATAACCAGGATCAGCAATATCAATCTTATAGCTGCTATCTGCATAAGCACTATTTGCAACACCAGTTGCACTTGCAGGGAGATACTGCTGGAATACCGCAGCAACCTTATCGATATCAGTATAGGTTACCCCATTTCCATCATTCAGCTTTGCCAGCGCTTCAGATACTGCCGTTGCAGTTGTTTTGCCTGCAAATACATTTGCACCCTCAATCTGGATGTTCAAGTCCGACAATGCTTCATAAATGGTTTTTCCGCCTACTGCTGCTGGGTCGCCACCATTTGTACCAAATGCAGAACCCCACTTCACATCTGCAAATGTGATTGTACCATTATCTTCCGACAGCGAACCATCGAAAATCTGGTAAGCCTTATAGGTATGATCGGTTTCTTCTGTCGTAATGGTAATCGAACCAGAAGTAATCGAAGTAGCCGCACTAACCGGAAGAGCCGACATAGTAGCGGGAACGACTGCGCAAGCTGCGAGGATGGCTGCGGTTGCCAGGGATGCGAATCTTCTTGTCTTTTTCATAATAAAAACTCCTTTTTGTTCAATTTCAGGGGGTGCGCTCCGGCGGTTCTGCCGGAGCCCCCTGTATGCATCAGAATTTATTCAACACGGCTGAGATATCGCCGTCTGAACCATAGATAACCGGCCGCTGTTCCGCAGAGAATTGCGGCACCTGTGATGGTGTACCAGCGTGTGCCCCTGCCGCCGGTGGCGGGCATTGTCACAGAAGCGGATTCTTCCTTGGTGTTGGTGATCGTGATGACGCCGTCCGCGCCGCTGATATAGTTATCTGCGCCGCCGGCGTAGGTGTAGCTCGGCGTGTAGCCGCCCACCGCCGTTTCCTCCGCCCAGTAGTAGTACGGGTTGCCGTTCCCGTCACAGGCGGGGAGGTTCGTGCGGACTGCCTGCCAGCTGCTGCTGTCGCTGCCCTTGAGGGTTACGGTGTCCACCAGCTCCACTCCGGCCGACCCGCTCGTCATCACGTTCGCTGCCATTCGCAGCATTCGCATCGCACTCGGCGCAGCGAGGGATTGGGCGGAGGTGTCGGTGGCGTAGGTGATGGTGTAAGAATCAATCATCCATATGCTGTTATCTTTACTGCCATTAACTATTTCAAGTTTGTCAGTTGAAATAGGTGTTGTAAACACATATGTTAAAGAAGCACCATTGATTGTACAAGTTCCTCCTCCATTATTCCAACTAGCTTCACTTATCGAAGAATTTGAAAAATCCCATGTAAATCCTACCGAACCACCTATAGTTTGATTTGCTTTTTTGAATTCAAAATAGAACACATTGTACCATTGATTTGTAGTTGATGTCAAACTTATATTCAATTCTAACTTACTTACCGTTTTAGTAGAATCCAAATTAACTGAATGGGCATCCTTTTCTAACACAATACTTGACCCTGTCACCGTATCCCCGCCAGAGGGCGGCGGCGTGGTAGTCGTTGTGGTCGTGGTTTCTTCGGGTTTGGTAGTGGTAGTCGTCGTGACTTCCTCTACAGTATACTCGATTTTGATGGACTCATCAACCGGCGGAATCATTCCGCCAACCCACCAGACATGAATCTGGAAACCATTTCCAAAGTCGTTCGGTACGGTGTACTCCCACTCTGCGCTGCCGTTTGCGTCAAGCATCTGTTCCCAGTTGATTTGCTGCCATTTCCACGTACCAGAATCCTGATAACTGTATCCATAACAGCCGTTTGCAGTTTGATTTGCTACACCGCCGGTAAGCTTGATCTTTATCTTCTTGCCAGCTGCTGCATTGCTAACATCCACTCGTTTTGTCGCATCTTTGACCGTCAGCTGAATGGTTGCGTCCTCGTAGCCGTCCTTGTGGGCTGTGATGGTCACAGTGCCAGCCTTTTGACCGGTTACCAAACCGCTGCTGTCCACTGTCGCAATCTCGTCACTGCTGGATTTGAATGTTACGCCGTTCGACGGGTCTGCCGTCAGCTGCAGCTTTCCGCCCTTTTCCAGCAGCTCCGTTTTATTGTCTGCTGCGGTGAGCTTGAGTTTGGGCCGCGTGGTGGTCGTGGTCTCCTCCGGCTTCGTCTCCTTGGCGGAGGTTGTCGTGGTTGTGGTTGTCGTGGTTGCCTTGGTTGTCGTTTCTGTCGCTGTCGCCTTAGTTGTTGTTGCCTTGGTTGTCATGGTTGTGGTTGCCTTGGTTGTCGCTGTCGTCACAACCGGAACATCGGCTGGATTCGTCGAGCGGTAGATCTTTACTTCAACGGAATCGTTCAGGTGGCCGTTGGTGTTGCTATCCGACCACTGCTTTTTCAGCGTCAGCTGGAGCACCTTGGTGTTCACGATCACGATGGGATTCTCCGCCGTGTTGCCGTTCACACCGTTGTTGTTCTTGTAGGTCGCCTGGTAGCTGCCGGGAACGTTTTCCTCTACGACATCATACAGGTATTGGTTTCCGCCTGCGTCCGTTTTGTCCAAGCTGCTCCACGTGTGCGTCCAGCCGTTGCTGCTGGAAAGTTCTGCCGTTTTCGAAAAGCCTTTGTCATAGTCTGTGCCACTTTTCAGCTTTCGCCGAAGCGTGACATTGACTGCGCCGTGTGATGCGCCCGCCTCGTCAACCCACTTCTTCTCCACCGAGATCGATGTCTTCTCGATGGTTTTGGTGTTGGTGACGGTGATGGTGGCGGTTTCGCCATTTACTGGCTGCCCATTGTGTGCAATCGAAGATTCCCAACCAGAAATCTCAGGTTCAACCACATAATACGCATATGCCTCATCCAAATCAGAAAATGTTTTCTGCCAGTTGTTTGTAACGTCCAACGTGATATCCTGTACGAATTGATAGTCGCTATTGATGCTTCCATCTTTCGCATAAAAGTCACTCGGAACTCCTGTAACATCTGTTGGCGCAAGAACTGTCGTACCAGTACCCGGTGTAACACCCGTGTAATGAGAAATAATTGCATTATAGAATGCATTGGCAATCTCGCCATATCCCTCTTTTGAAGGATGCACACCGTCATACAATTGCGTGTTCTTATCCACAGCTGCATTGATATCCACAAACTGTACAGTAGAAGTTGCGGTTTCCTTTTGCAATTCCGCTACAACCTCCTGCAACATCGCATTATACGATTTGATCATTTTATTGATCTCATCTTCAAATGCTTGTGCATTCTCCGTACTTGGGGTCCCCCAGATTCCATATTTTGTTCTTAATGCATTTTGCTTTTGAACATAACTTATGTTGGATTCAATGGTTCCATCTGCTTTTACAAAATCCTCATAAGGAATACTGCCAAGAAAAACAACAAAATCAGAAGTTCCTGCTGCACTTGCCTTGGCATATGCAGTTTGAATCATCTCTTTTACTTCGGTTTTCAAAGCATCGTGTTTGGCTTGATTATCTGTATCAGCATCGCCCCAGATTTCCCAGTTACCGCCATTCACATCATTGGTTCCACCGATTAAAAGCATTACCTGTGTTCCATCATAATCTACACCGCCCCAGTCAGACTTGTTTCCCTTGCTGATTCTTTCCGCAATTTGAGAAACAATCTGTCCACTAGCGCCGCTATTTATAACAGAAACATCGGAATACTTTTTATCAAATAATGCTTTTAATTGATGCGGATAGTCATCTGATGTAGTCCAATAACCATCTGTAATCGAATCACCAACTGCATCTATTTTTAAATTGGATGGGATTGAACCAGATTCTTCTCCGGAAGATGTCTGTGTTTCCAAAAGCCTTTTATAGAGTTTCAGCTGAATCGAATCTGTATCTGCATCAATTGCTGTACCATCTTGATTCTGCCACTGTTTCTCTATATTCAGCCCGCCAGAAATGTAGTTGGTAATCGTCGTTTTCTGCTCTGAAGCTCGTTCTGTTCGATCATACTTTACCTGATACCCCTCCGGCACACTGGATTCCACCACATAATAGTAATAGCGGCTTCCATCCTGTGTCTTATACGGGAGATCACTCCAAGTATAAGTCCAACTGTTGCTCTGATTCAGCGTCTGTGTTCCGGATGACTGGTACACCTGCGCATCCGAGGGCGGCGTTCCGATATCGCTCCATACCGTTGTGGATTGATAGAGCTTTACCTCTACGCTATCCCCTGTATGCTGTTCTGCACCATCGCCCCAAATCTTTTCCACAGAAACTGCGATCTCTGTCGGTTCATTGTTTCGATTGGTCAATATCAGTGTACCGGTCGTGCCATTGGTAGTACCCGTAGCACTGATGATCCAGCCATACAAGCCCTGATTCGGAGATTGAAATTTATCTTCGCCTTTCTTCTTCACGCCGGTTTCCAACACTCGGAATTTCGTATATGCTTCGAGCGAAACCCCGTCCGCCAAATACGATTCCAATGTCAGCTTCCAGCCGTTTTCAGCGGTCAAAAGCGCATTTTCTTTCAGAGCGATCTTTTCCCATGTTCCGCTGGCGTTCAATCCCTCCAGCTGGAACTGCACTTCCGTTGCCGGAATGCCGCTGCTGGGAATCGGATTTCCATCGGAATCTCTCCAAAGCTTTTCTACAACCAAGCCCTGCGAATTGTTGATGGAAATGGTACCGTCTTTATTCGCTGCGTTGCCTGTTGTATTCGGTCGATAAGTGCCGCTTGTGCCATCACTCGCCTGAAACGTTCCATCCGTCTGCTGGATATATGTTTTCCCGCCGTACGTATATTCTGCTTCCTTGACGTAATAGTAAATCGGCTTACCGTTCTTACCGCTGGGAAGATTCTTCCATGTGTAAGACGGATTCTGGGGATTTTCGCCGCTGCCAACAGCGGCAGTGGAGAATTCCTTCGGATTTTCCAATCCGGAAACGCCCAGATTTTCCGCCGACGCCAATTCCATATTCTCCGGAAAACCGGAGCTGGTCTTGGTGTACGACCAATAGAGCGCAGCCTTGATAGAAGTGCCCGAGGTATCTTCCAGTCCCGTCCATGTTTTCTGCACGGTGAGGTCGATCAGCTGGTTGTTCGGAATGTTTACCGAACCTCCCTCCTGCACCTGAATGACATCGTCCGCAGTCACACCATCAGGATAGCTGCTCAGCGCTTCAGAACCATATACAAAATAGTAGGTGGAATTGCTTGCCGTCAATGCCTCATAGCCATCCGGCGCTTTTGTCTCTACAATTTTATATAGGGTAGCCTTATCGAAGGAGTCCAGTTTGTAATCCTCATCCGCTTTCACAGAAATCGAAACAGCGCTGCTCTGATTCTCTGCATCATATGTCAGTTTATGTGTCTGAAGCTTATCGTTTGTAACAAGTTCATCCTTGCTTGCAAACAGCCACTTTCCATCCTGATATTTCGCAATCTGGAATGTCGCATCCAGCTTCAAACTGTAGTCGCCTACGTCATACTTGACAATTTGCGGTTTATTCTCTGCGGAAATCCCCGCTCTTGACTTAGAAATGCTGAACTTTATGCTGTCTTTCTGATCGCCTGCACTGGCATTTCCAGTATCCAAAGAAATGGAATTGGAGGAAATCACGGTTTTTGTTTCGCTCAGACTCTCCGGTGTAACGGGCTTTCCGTCTTTCAGAAGTGTATACTGATACGTAACTTTCAGCGGTTCGCCGTCTGGTACTGTAAGCTTTAAGCGAGAAGCGATGTTGCTGGTTCTCACCACTTTTTCTAAAACTACACCCTCAAATTCAGATTTTCTTTCATTTGCAATTATCGAAATTTGAGTTGTTCCATTGGGAACTGTAAAAGAGATTGACTCGTTTCCCAATCCATTTTCGTCAAAAGAATAATTTGTCACCTTAATCCGTTTATCCCAAGCTGCTCCAATAAAATAAACAACAAAAGATTCTAACGTTTGATTTGGGCTTCCTTTTAATCTCATTGTCACAGTATCACCTAATTTGAAATTTGTAGTTCCCCAATCAGACTTACCTCCATTGTCTACAAAATTATATATCTTGCTCAATGCTTTTGCGCTCGTAATCTCAATAGTTCCGCTAAAATTGTGTTCTACCAGATACTGATACTCCGAAGTAGAAAGCTCCCGCACAACGGTGGCATCGGTAACCGCACCGGATGCATCTACAACCGGCTTTTCAATTTTTTCCACTTTTACCATGGAAAGCACTGCGTCAATTCCAGCTGCAGAGGCGCCTTCATAACTATCCAATGTCAAATCATCCGTCAGGTCAATTTCTCCTGAATTCGAAAGGTATTTCCCATCCGGATTTACATAGACAGAATAGTTCAGTTGCCCGTTTTCTGCGGTATATGCACCGTTCTTATTCGAAGAAGCAATGTTTTTGGTCAGCAGATTCTTGTCGCCGGTATCCGCCGTGCTTCCTGTCACCTTTACGCTTGCAGTCTTGGCATCGCTGCCCTTTTGTGCAATGGTATTGGTCACAGTGTAGCCATCTGTTCCGGCACTTACCGCAGATTTCAGGATTTCTACTGGAATGCCGGTATAGTAGGTAACATAAAAATATGACGACTCCGCTCCACTATTTTTATCAACATGTATTGTAAGTTTTCGAGTCGTATCATCAAAAGAATACTCTCTAGGATAAAGATGATACCCATGATACCGACTGCGCTGAATATATGGTCTATATTTATCCTCTACATTAAATTTATCATTCTTATCATAAATTCCAATCAATGTTGAATTTTCTGGAAGCACATCTTCAAAATCATATGAATAATCTTGCACAATATCATAGATTTTCCACTGTATCAGATAATAGGTGGTATCTCCGACCGTCAGCGTCGGCAAATCCGACAGTGCAATGGAATCGCCATCGGCAAGCACATTCCCATCCGCATCCAGCGCAGCCTTTTTGAAGTCCTGCTTTGGGCTGTTGGTAATGGTAATGCTGCCGCTTCCCACGCCATTTTGAAGATCCGAATAAGAAGTCGTATACCCATCTACTGGCGTTTCAACGACCCGATAAAGATAGTCGCCGTCATGGGCAAGGGTATCTTTCGGCAAATCGGAAAAGGTCTGTTTCCAGCCGTTACTGCTGTCCAGCGTAAAGGTATAAGGGTTGCTTTCGTCCGCTGTAACCTCTGTCCACTCGCCGTCTACCAGATAGATCTGTGTCCAGTCCGTTGCATTCGTCCCCTGCTTTTTGCGCTGCAATTGGAACGTAACGCTTGGCTTCTTGTCTGTATTTCCATCAGAATATGTCTTATTTACTGTAAGCGTCTGTTTCTCCACAGTATCCTTGCTCTTTTCGATCAAATCGTAAGAAGGAGTACTGGGGTTCAGCGTTCCGAAAGAAGCGGTATTGGAAAACTTGGAGCTAACCGCTGTCTTCCCGTCCATCTTCACACCGGAAACATCTGCCATTGTCGAATATTCGATCTCGGCAAATCGGTACGCCTTGTCATCCACTGTCTTAGTAAAAGTAATTGCAAAGCACTTTGCGTTTCCCGCTGTGATCTTTTTAGTTTCCTCTTGACTGTCTGTGGAATAATACGTGATCTGATAATCAGTTCCAAGTGTCAGCTGCTCATACTCGCCGCTTTCCGTCTTGGCTTTCACAGAAATGGAATTGGTGCCGATCGTGAAATAGTGGAATGCGCCCGTTCCCTCTGCGGTCATTACGTCAACCAGGACCTTGCTGTCCGACGAAAATCCCGTATCGGAGGTAACATTGATTTTCCAATGCAACGTTTGGTTATTCTTCGAGGGATCGTCTGCGTTATAGAACGCATCGCCGCCCTCAGCTTTCACAAAGGTCTTTGTGATCTGGTCACGATTGCCCACATCAATGCTACTCGAACTGCTGTTCCCCTTGTTGTCAGAAACTGTGTTGGTAACTGTGTCGCCGTTCTTAGCTGTGCCATCTGTACCGGCAGTGGCTGCATCGGTTTCGTAGGAAAACGCCAGCTCAGAAATTGCACGGATATTTGTTTCATTCACACCAGCCTGATACGGATTCGCTTCCTGAATTGTCAGCGTATTTCCGCTCTTGGTAATGGTCGCATACAGACCAGAGGAAGTTCCAAGTTCGATCTTGTCTTCACTCTGCGACAAAACCTTAGCGCCGTCCAACCAATAGCCAAGTGTAAAACTGATATCTTTCAGATCAGTCAACTTGATATTTGCAAACGCTTCATCCGTCAAAGTATATCCATTTAATGTGGACTTCGTATTACGCTTATCCGATGATGCGGTTATTTTCCACTTCAGCTTATTTGCTGCACGGTCATAGCCATCGCCTTTTTTGACCAATGTGTACAGCTGATTGTAGTCTACCGTTATCTCTCCCGTATCTCCAGCAGCATTGCCATCGGGATACAGCAGATATGCACGGTTTTTCAGCTTCTGCGGTTTCGGCTGTGTTGGATCCAATTTCATCTGATACGAAACTTCCACCTTTTTCACATCGCTGCTAATGGTAATCGTATCGCCGTCCTTGGAAAACCCCACAATGTTTCCGTTCTCATCTTTCAGCGTGATTTGATTCGCCTCCAGACTGCTGAACGCCTCGTCTTTTACTTTCCAGCCATTCAAAGAACAGCCAGCCGGCTCTTCCACGGTGATATTCCAATTGACCTTGTCATCTGAAATTCCTGTTTCATAGTCCGCCTTACCATTTTTTTGGATCGTCGGTTTTGAAAGGGAAACTTCACCCTTTGCTCCTTTCTGAACGCCATCCTTTGCAATTGTCGCAGTGTTCTCGATCTTCTGCCCATTCTGCACATGAGTGAGCCATTCTTCCCGAGACACTTCCTTTTCGAAGGTAAATGTGATCTGCTTTTCCTTTGTGTCGTTGAAGGTAAATGTTTTTCCTTGAAAGCTGCCAACTCCAGCCGGCGTTACTGTAACGCCAGAAGTGTCTTCCGGAAACTGCTCATCAGTCAAAACATAACCATTCATCGACTTAGAACTATCTGTATCATTATAATAAGGATTGTCTACTGTAATTGTCCACTGAATCTTGGGATTGTCTGTGGGAGTTTTTGCGTTTTGAATTGTACCGGACTTTGCAATCTCAACTTCTTTTTCCGGAAAATCTACCTTGATTGTAATTCCGCCGATTGTCACTTCCTGATCGCCAGATGACGTATTATCTCGGTTGATCTTTCCATCAAATCTAATAAATCCAGTCATGTCACTATTGGCATGCTTATTGATATACTCTTTTGTCAACCGAATCACAATAAGACCCGACTGAGAAATGGAGTAATAGCCTGCCAATTCATTGCCATCTTTGACTTTGCAATCTTCCCCAGACTCCGGGCTTACCACAACTTTATCCGTCAACTGATAATAAATATACGGATTTTCTTCCGTGACACTGCCCGCTTTTAAGTTGTAATTCAGTTGAACTTCTAGTTGTGTAAAATCTTTGGTTACCGATATTTCATATGGAGCATCCACTTCTTGACCTTCATGCTTGATATTTACATTTGTAATGCGAATACCGGCATTTTCTTCTGCCGTCATAGGCTGTGCACCCGCCGGTATTTCCGTTACCGGTTCGGTAAACCATTCATTGCTATTTTCTCCCACCATCTGCACCTCACTCTCCGCCATTTCCAAAGCGGGAGCGGTTTCCTCGGTGGAACCGGTCATGCTGACTGCCGGCATAATCAAACTGCCGCACACAGAAAACGCAACCATCAGAGCCAGCATGACAGCGATCACTGCATGCTTTTTGTTTTCCCGATGCTGTTTCAAAAACTGCTGTACTCTCTGGTTGAAATTCAACATACCAATCCCTCCTGTCTGTACAAAATGGAGCATAGTTTCCTATGCGTCAGATTCTCTACGGATATCATTTTCAGATAACGTTACAGGACTTCGAATTGCTTTACGGGCCAAACCCGCAAAATCACCTTTCCGACAACGGCTTCTTCTGCCACGCATCCGACGGCGGTGGAGCGGCTGTCTACTGAAGTGGAGCGGTGATCTCCCATTACGAAAACCCGTTCATCCGGCACCTGATACGGCAGCTCAATGTCGCATTCCCCCAATGCCTTTTCATTCAGGTACGGCTCTTCCAATGCTTCACCGTTCACATAGACCGTTCCCGAATCATCAATATCAATGATATCCCCTGCCACGCCAATCACACGCTTCAGCAGGATCTTATTATTAAAGTAGAAAGCAATGATATCGCCGCTCTGAAATGTGCCGCGCTTCCGGCACACCACCAGTTCGTCGTTTTGCAGCGTCGGCGTCATGCTCGTTCCGGTAACTCGCAGCACCGGCAAAAACAGCATGGAGACCAAAACCGCAATGGCTGCAACCACGATCAAAGACGAGATCGTGTTTCGCAGCAGCTTTCCGTATTCTCTCCGGTATTTCGCCCGCTTCAGTTCCGCTTCCAGCTGAACCGCCGTGGGAATCTCTCGCTTCGCTTCCATGCTCATTTCGCCTCATCATCCTGCATCGATGCTTCGGCATCCGCCTGCGCCGGACACATTCGTCCCAGCTGCGCCTCCATGGTGTGCAACAGTTCCAGAATCGCATCTGTCTTTTTCTGCCGCTCCTGTTCGGCTGCGCTCAGCTGTTCCCGCAGGCTCTCGTTTTCCTGTCTGGCAGCATCCAGTTCCCTGCGCAATTCCAGCAGGATTTCCAGCAGTTCTGTCCGCCGAAGCTTCCGAAGTTCTCTCTCCGTCATCTTGCCCATTTCCTCTTTCGATTCTTTTCAAATAGTAGAATCTTGCTCTTTTTTCATTTTACCGATTTTCCTGAGATTGGTTCCCTCAGGATGTTTCTTATTATACTATTTCAGATTCATTTTGTCAAGAGGATTTCACTGTTTTCGTATAACATCACAAATGCCCCCTCCTGTGTGCAGTCAAAATGTACAAAATAAAATTTTATTTTTTCATCCGGTTTCACAAAAATCACAATTTTCAGAGCTACCACAAATTTCTATTATATGAACTAAATTTCAATCCCCATATAAGCAGCTGTTTTCCTGTGATTTTTGTCAAAACTTCAGACACAAATTTATGAAGAAAAATCACACTGCCAAAGCGAACAAGTTGCACAAAAAGAGCGGCCTCATCCCACCTGTTTTTTCACAATTTCATCATCAAAAGCAGCAACTTTCTGATTCTAATCGGCATATTCTATAAACAGTTTCAGTTTTTCCGAAAAAATCATTGTTTTTTCTCAAATGCACCTCAAAATTTCGCCAAAACCGCTGCTTTTCGACAAAAAGGCGGAGCAATCGACCGCCATGGAACGACTGCTCCGCTTCTCTCACCGGCTGAAATTTTGCAGGCTCCGGTGCTTCATTGCCGCCTCCAGCAATTCCGGCAGCCGTTCCGGCGGGCAGGCGAAGCACGGAATCTCCAGCGCACTGACCTTTTCCGCCATCATGCTGTCATAGCAGGGCTTGCCGCTGTCGGAGATGGCGAGCAACACGATCACATTCACGCCGGAAGCTTTCAGCTCCTCCAACCGCAGCAGCAAACCGGCACGATTGCCGTTCTCCTCCAAATCGGTGATGAGGAACAGCGTGGTCTTTGCCGGCTCCTGCACCAACTCCGCACAGTAGACAATAGATTTCTCGATATCCGTTCCGCCGCCCATCTGAATGCCGTACAGCACCTCCACCGGATCGGCGCAAAGCTCTGTCAGGTCGGTGACCTGCGTGTCAAACGCCACGATATGCGTTTTCAGGGAGCGCATGCTGGCGAGGATACAACTCAGCACCGAGGCGTAGATGATGGACTCCCCCATGGAACCGCTCTGATCGATGTCCAGAATGATGGTGCGGGAGGCAGAACGGGCAGCGTGTTCGAAAAAGTAGAACTTCTCCGGCAGAAGCACCTGCCGCTGCGTGTCGTAGTGTTTCAGATTTCGGCGAATGGTCATGCGGTAGTCCAGCGCACTGGCGGAGGGAATGGGCGAGGGTTCCCGCCGGTTCAGCGCTGCCGTGACGGAGCGCTTCAGATCGTCCGCCAGCCGCCGGTTGATGTCCTCCACGATCTTGGCGATGTACGCTCTGGCGTTCTCTCTGGCACAGCTGGGAATCTGATCCTTGAGCGTCAGAAGCAGCGCCGCCGTTCCGATGCTGGGTTCCAACTGATCCAGCACCTCCGGTTCAAACAGCAGCTGGTTCAGTCCCTTCCGCCGGATGGCATCGTTCTGGATCACCTGCACCTCCATGGGCGAAAACAGCGCACGAAGATCACCCAGCCAGCGGGACAGCTGGGGCGAGGACGGGCCACTGCCGGCACCGCCGCCGAAGCCGTCTGCTCCGCCATAGATTGCCCCCAGCGCACGATCCATCAGCAGATCCTCCTGCGAGAGCATTTCGCCGGAAGCCATCTGTTCCAGCGTCTGCTCCGCCTCTTTGCCCAGAATCAGCCGCCAGCGTTTCAGTTTCTCTTGTGTTTCCATAGGTCATATATCCTCAAAATCAAAGTCATCCAGTTCCTCCAGAACCGCCTGTTCTCCTGCTGTCATGCTCTGCCCCAGATACGCCGCAGCAGCAGCCGGCGAAACACCCAGCACCTCGCCGATGTTCTCGGCGATCTCCGCCTTTTCCGCTCCGGAGAACTCCGCAAACGTCCGGCGCAGACAGATCAGCACCCCACGGAATTCCGTGTCCTCCAGCGTCGCCACAAAATCGCACAGCGCCTCCCAGATGGAGAGCCGGCTGATGAGGGCACGGTGGTTCTTTCGTGAGAGTCCCTCGAACCACATGGCACCGTCCTGCGGCGGAATACCGCCAGAGAGCCGCCGGCACATCCAGACCGCCAGCACATCCGGCGCAGCCTCGCCACGCTCCAGCAGAATCGCACCGGCAAATCCGGAGAGCAAAGGCTGGACGCTGTCGTCCTCCGCCAGCCCACAGAGCATGTCCAAAAACCGCTTCTGCTCCAGGAAGTCGTGGGACAGGCAGGCATCGTTCACCGCCGACATTGCCGACAGCAGTTCTGCCGCTGCATCGTAGTTGCAGTTTGCCCCCTGCGGCAGTTCCAGACAAAACCGCAGGAACAGCTGCTGCATCAGGGGAATCAGCGGTACGGTGTCGATTTTCCGGATGCTGCCGAAGCGCACAATGCCGGAGAGATTTCCAAGCGCTGTTCCCACGTCCGTCGGAGAAAAACAGCCCGCCGACTGCCGCTGCAAGGCGGCAATGACATCGGGCACCAGTGCCGTCAGTCCGCACTGGAAGGCATCCCACAGCAGTTCTGTGGTTCGGGACAGCAGCTGGGAATTTGCCAGATGTTCCCGCAGCTGCGCCAGCGCCGTCTGCTCCACGGTGTCCCCCATGAGGGATGCCTCCACCACCTCAATCTCCGTCTCCGGATTCCACTGCAATTCCCACAGCTCCGCCCAGGTGGCATTGTCCTGCTGCCGCTCCAGCTGTTTGCCGAAGCGGATGCCGATTACGGACAGCTGGTGCAAGAAAAACGACCGGTGCAACCCCAGAAACGCAGACTGTTCCGACTTGACCCGCAGATTCTCCCGCAGATCCAGCGGCAGCTGTTCCGCCTTTGCCTTGCGGTAGCGTTCCAGCTTCAGCACCTTCAGCTGCCGCTGGAAATCCGTTTGCAGCGCCGTGCACACCGTTCCCTCCGGCAGAGAACCGATCTTTGTCCCGATCTCCGTATCCGCACAGGCGAGAGAGATTTCTCCGAAGCTGCCGTGCCCCATGCAGGTGATGGCAGCGTCCCGCAGATCAGTCAGGCAGGCGTGCGTTCCCCCACGCATGGCAGCGAGGGTCTCCGCCAGCCGCAGCGCCTCCATGACTTCCGCCGAGGAGGTGACGTTGCCGTGGGTTCGCTGGTATCCCGCCAGACGGGAGAGGTATTCTGCCCCGCTGTCAGCCAGCGTCCCACGCTGCCGATTGTTCCACAGGATTTCGAAGTACGCCGGCGCACGGCTGCCTGCACCGTAGCCGGAGCGGTTGGAGAGCTTATAATAGGAGTAGGGCATCAGCGTCGCCTGCGACGGCACAGTGGGCAGATGCGCCGTCAGCTTTGCGTCCTCCGCCGTATACGGCACATTTTTCAGTCCGGCAGTGTGAAATGCGCCGGTGATGACGGCGATTTTCTCCGTGGGCACACCGGACTGCTCTGTTTCCGCAATGACACGGCGCATATACGCCTCCCGCAGCTGATTGTGCGCATCGTTTGCCGAAAATTCCCGAATGGATGCGCCGTATGCCTCCACTGCTGCCAGAAAATCCGCTTCATTCTCATTCTGCTCGAACTGGTACTCCCAGAGCACGTCCGTTTCCTGCCCCGTCACACGCTCTATCTTCCCGTACACCGACTCCGCCGGCACATCGGCCGGGGCAGAGGTTTCGGACTGCTCCGCCAGCACACAGGCAGCCGGCAGGTCGCAGAACCGCACCGGAACGCCGTGCGCCACTGCCCAGCGCATTGCCTGATATTCCGGCGAGAACTCCGCAAAGGGCCAGAGCACCGTCTGCACCGGCGGTTCTGTGGTGTACGCCAGCAGTGCTGCCGGCATGGCGGAC
>ERZ779843.2306-NODE-2306-length-18761-cov-9.770288_pt1 | contig 18761 bp, 19 predicted proteins | sample MGYA00511560_ERZ779843 | MGnify/ENA primary metagenome ERZ779843 (study PRJEB29588, sample SAMEA2158062) | human gut metagenome | biome: human gut; feature: human-associated habitat; material: faeces | place: Denmark | collected 2008/2010 ... | reverse complement strand
CTGCTACAACACCAATAATACCCAGAGTAATCAATACTTCTGCCAAAGTAAAACCTAAACGTTTTGTCATAATTTTCACCTTTCTTTTCTTAACCAAGCTATGTACAAATATCTTTCAACTCCTTTAGCTAACACCAAATATACAGGAGCAGTTTAATAAGTATTTGCTGTACACTTATTTTAAACTATAACTACGTGTTTGTCAAGTGGTTTTACGAGTTGATTACGTATTTTTAACCAAAAATACGTGAACAGATTACTTATTTTTACTGTCAATGTGTGTATATTATATATAAATGGATAATAAAAAATTACTTGGCAGGCGAATAAAAGAGATTAGAAAAAGTTTCGGTTACACTCAGGAGAAGTTTTCCGAGATGATAGGTATTGAAACTTCATCGTTAAGCGGTATAGAATCAGGGCGCTTTTTCCCATCGCTTCATGTGCTTGATAAGATGTCGAATGTACTTGATGTTCCGCTTGTGGAATTTTTTAATTTTTTCTCTGTTGATTTGCCCCAAAATCTTGATGAAGAAATTTCTTCTATAGTAAAAGTCCAGAATAATGCAAATAAAGAAATAATTTATAAATTGATAAAAGCTGCATTTACTGACAGGTAACTCCGGTATTGTCAAAAATTTTTGCTTATGCTAACATCAGGGAGTTATAGTATATCATTAGGGGAAAGGGGTATAAAATGGTTTGCACTTTAGAGAAAAATGCGACTAAAACTATCCATAAAGCATTGAAAGCTTTAGGTAAAAAAAATCTGGCATTAATAATTCACAGCGGAAGTTTTCCTGCTGCCGAAGGTGAAAATACCGGATTCGGGAGCGTAAATTCAAACGGCGGCAAAGAAGTTATAGATTTTGCTTCAGGAATTTTTAATGCAATACAGCTCGGGCCTGCCGGTAAAACAAAAGGCTGTGATTCTTCTCCTTATACAGGTACAATCTTTTCAGGCAATCCGTTATTCATTGATCTGAAAGAACTTACCTCTAAGAAATGGGACAAAATTCTTTCAGAAGAAACTTATAATGAAATTGTGAGCGGAAACCCTAATAAAGATATTAATAAAACCGCTTATTCTTATATTTATAAAAAACAGGAAGAAGCACTTTTAGAAGCGTGGAATAATTTTAAAAATACAGCTTCTAAAAAGATGATGAAAGAATTTGAAGTCTTTAAACGTGATAATAACGAATGGCTTGACAAAGACAGTTTGTACGAAGCACTTTCAATTGAACACGGCAACGACTACTGGCCGTTGTGGAATTCAGAAACAGATAAAAATCTTTTCAATCCTAAATCTATAGAAGAAAAAATGGAATTTGCAAAGCGTATTGAAGAAATATCAAACAAATATGCAGATGAAATTGATTTCTATAAGTTTATACAATTTGTTCTTGAAAAACAAACGCAAGAAACACTTGAATATGCAAAAGATAAAGGCATAAAAATGATTGCAGACCGTCAGGTCGCATTCTCGGACAGAGATTCATGGGCATATCAGTCATTATTCTTAGACGGTTGGATGCTTGGCTGTCCTCCTGATTACTTCTCAAAAGACGGTCAGGCATGGGGCTTCCCGGTAATGAACCCTGAAAAACTTTTCCATGATGACGGCTCTTTGGATGAAGGCGGCATTTTAATGAAAAATCTTTTCAAAAAGATGTTTAAAGAAAATCCTGGCGGTGTCAGAATAGACCACATTGTAGGCTTAATTGACCCGTGGGTTTACAAAGCCGGCAAAAAACCAAAAATTGAACAGGGCGCAGGAAGATTATACTCATCACCTGAGCACCCTGAATTGAAAAAATATGCAATTCCTTCAATGGATGATTTGGATATGACTCTAGAAGCTGATAAAGAAAAAAGAGTTAAAACACTTTCTAAAGCCCAAATTAAAAAGTATGGCAGATTAATTGAAAAAATCGTTATTGCTGCCGCAAAAGAAGAAGGCTTAAATAAAGACGCAATCGTTTGCGAAGATTTAGGTACTTTAACAAACCCTGTTGCAGCAGTAATGAAAGAATACGGTCTTCAAGGTATGAAACTGACACAATTTGTAGTCCCTGAAAAGCCTGAACATCCGTACAGATGTAAAAATATCAACGAAAAAACATGGGCAATGGTTGGAACCCACGACAATGAACCTATTAAAATGTGGGCAGATTCTATGATTAATTCACATGAAGGTTATTTACATGTGAAAAATCTCGTTGAAGATTTGGATTTCCCTGATTGGGATAATAAAGACGCGCTTATTGTTGAATTAACAAAGAATGCGGACTTTCTGGCTCAAACAAAACTCGTTGAAATTTTTGCTTCAAAAGCAGAAAATATTCAACTTTTCTTCACGGATTACTTCAAAATCTATGATGTTTATAATAAACCCGGAACATCAGGCGACGCTAACTGGAGCCTGAGACTTCCCGATAATTTCAAATCAATGGAAACAATTAATCTTGCGAATATTTTAAAACTTGCTATAATTGCAAGAGGAAATGAATTTGCACAGAAGAATTCAAAATTGATAAAGGAACTCGATGAAATTAAGTAAAAAAATAATTGTATATTTAATTGTAGTTATTTCAGCCGTGAATATCTCATTTGCGGCTGAGATTTCTACAGAAGCAAAGCTTCAATATAATAAAGGTGTTGATATGTACCGTGTTGGCCGCTATGAGGAAGCAATTGATGCTTTTGAAAAAGCCGTAGAGCTTGACCCGGATTATATTGATGCATACTATAATCTGGGTTCCATTCTTGAATTTATAAAACAGGATGATGCAGCACTTGCTGTATTTAAACAGATTATACTAAGAAAGCCTACTGATTACGAATCGGTGTATAAAGCAGCCGCCCTAAGTGTAAAACTTGGACAGCAGGAACAGGCAAAATCTTATCTTTCTTTAATTCCGCAGACCAGTATAGTTAATTCAAAAGCTCAAGAACTTGCAGCCTCAATGAATACTGATATGCAGACTATAAAAATCGAACAAAAAGAAGCTGCGGAGCAATCTCAAAAAATTTCCCAAAGCAACGGAGTATATGAAAATCTGGGAAGTCCTACAGGTATGATTACAGATAAAAACGGTAACCTCTATGTTGCAGGTTTTTCCGACAATGCTATCGTGAAAATTTCACCTGACGGCAACAGAAGACTCTTTGTAAAAGATTCCCGCCTCAACGGCCCGATTGGACTTGAAATTGATTCAGCCGGTAATATTTATGTAGCAAATTATAATGCCAATAACGTATTAAAAATATCTTCAACAGGTGCAATTTCTGTATTAATTGCTAATATTCCGAAGCCTTACGCCCTTCATATTGCTGATGGTTTGTTATTTATATCCGCCCAGGGTTCAAACTCGGTTATAAGATATAAATTATAATAGCCGGCTAAATTTCAACATCCTTCATCATATCAACAAGAGTATTTATTGTGGTATCCATACTTACAATATCAGTTGTGCGCTGTTGTAAAAATGCATTAATTTTAGGCATCATATCAATTGCCGTGTCAAGCCTAGGGTTAGTTCCCGGTTGATACATACCAACGTCGATTAAATCTTTATTTTCTCTGTAAAGAGCCATAAGTGCACGCATTTTCCCGGCCGCACTCTTATGTTCCGGCGTTGCAATCGCAGACATAAGCCTAGAAATACTTCCCAACACATCAATTGCAGGATAGTGGTTCATCTCGGCAACCTTTCTTGACAAGAAAATGTGACCGTCAACAATACCCCGCACAATATCCACAATAGGGTCTGATATATCATCACCTTCCATTAATACGGTATAAAGAGCCGTAATAGACCCCTTCGGGCTGTTGCCGGCACGCTCAAGAACCTTTTGAAGCCATGAAAATATGGAAGGCGGATAACCTTTCATAGTAGGAGGTTCTCCTAATGACAAACCAACTTCACGTCCTGCCATAGCGCAACGTGTAACAGTATCAGTCATCAAGAAAACTTTTTTACCTTGATCTCTGAAATATTCACATACCGCAGTTGCAGTGAGAAGTGCTTTTTGACGAATCAAAGGCGGCTGGTCGCCTGTAGAGCAAACAAGAACCGATTTTGCCATACCTTTTTCGCCAAGCGCATCTTCCACGAATTCCTTAACCTCACGGCCGCGTTCTCCGATTAAAGCAACAACGTTAACATCAGCATCAGAGTTTCTTGCAATCATACCGAGCAGCGTACTTTTACCAACTCCGGAACCCGCAAATAATCCCAAACGCTGTCCGCAGCCCATAGTCATACAACTGTCAATAGCGCGTACGCCTGTTGAAAACATTTCCGTAATAATAGGTCTTTCAAAGGGCCCCGGAGGCGGCCCTTCAATAGGTCTCCACTGAGCCCCGGTTGTATCCAGAGGCCTACCGTCAATAGGATCGCCCATAGGATTTATGAGCCTTCCTAAAAGAAAGTCCCCTACCGGAATAATAATTGGCTTTCCTGTAGACGTAACAAGACTGCCCTGACCGATACCCTCTCCGTCATAAAGCAAAAGAAGCTGGGCAACTTCACCTTTAAAAGCTTGAACCTCTGCCGGTTTTTGCCTGCCGTCATAAGTTTCTATAAAACACAGGTCTCCTATTTTTAGCCCGGGCAGTTTAACCTCTACGGTTAAGCCCAGAAGCTTTGATACCGTACCCTTAAACTTAAAAAGCTGGGTTTCATTAAGTTTTTCTTTAACCTTATTTTTTAATTCGGTTAAATTTCCTGTGTCTATCTGATTCATAATAAAATTATAATGATAAACCTTGTAATAAGCAAATATGTAAAAATATTTCTTAAGATATACTTGCGAAAGGAATATTTTTGTGTTTTTATGAAATCGGAACGGGCAATTCCTCTTAGCCTTGTTCAAGGGCTGGCATTCAAGGCGCGGCTGCATTGGCTGACAGTCCGTAAGTTTACAACAAAAAATAAGGGAAAACAAAATGTTAAAAATTAGATTAAAAAGAATGGGTGCTAAAAAATCCCCGTCATACAGAATTGTAGTTATCAACTCCACAACAAAACGTGAAGGCAGACCGATTCAGGAATTAGGTTTCTATAATCCTAAAACAAAAGAAATGAAATTCGATTTGGCTGTTGCTCAAGATTGGGTTAAAAAAGGTGCTCAACCTACAGATACAGTTGCTTACTTAATGAAAAACTGCAAAGAAGACGGTACACTTGATTATAAAAAGAAAGAAACCGTTAAGCTTTCTAAAAAGGCACAGGCAAAAGCCGCAGCAGAGGCTGAAGCAAAGGCTAAAGCTGAAGAAGAAGCAAAAGCTGCCGCAGCAGCAGAAGCTCCTGCTGAAGCGTAGTTCTCAAAAAGATTATAAAAAAGACCCGATAATTTTATCGGGTCTTTTTGTATGTTTTAACTTGAAATCAGCCGGAATATCTGTTAAAATAATATTAATAAAAGGAGGATATTATGCAAAAACTAGTTGTAGAGCGGATTTCGGGGGGGGGGGCAGCGTAGTTTAAGGCTAAATGACGGTTTTACTCTTGCCGAAATATTGATTACTCTTACAATTATAGGCGTTGTAGCGTCTATGACATTACCGGCTATCATACAAAAAAATACTGAAAAGACTACGGTAGCACGATTGAAAAAAGCTTATTCAACCCTCTCACAGGCTTATCTTGGAGTATTGAGCAATGACGGTTCGCCTGATGAATGGAATCTTCCTTATTATATGGAAGATGATGGTGGGCAGTACATTCTTGATAAATTTAAACCCTGGTTAAAAATTATAAAAGACTGTGGTACACGTGAAAAAGGCTGTTACTCTGAAGGTAATGAGGATACCCAAAAAGAAACAGCTGCAAAAGTTGTTTTAAATGACGGAACCTGTTTGTCATTCAAGGTTTGGCAGGATCAATGTATGGCCAGTTTTGGGAATGTTCAGCAGGTTAAGAATATTTGTGGCATTATAGAAGTTGACGTTAATTGTTTGAAAACTCCAAATAAAAGTGGTCAGGATATATTTAGATTTTTCTTAACTAAGGATAGGATATTTCCTTATGGAACTGCACTTCAGGATAGCGGTGATTTGGATAACCCGCATAGGCTAAGTTTTGCCTATTGCGCAAAACATAAAGGCGGTTTGGGCTGTACAGCCTGGGTTCTGTATAACGAAAATATGGATTATTTGAGATGCAGTGATTTAAGCTGGGATGGCAAAAAGAAATGTAAATAAAACCTTTTTTATTATTTGCTGTCTTTGTATCGGCTGATTTCTTCAAAATAATGTTCAAGCGCGATATAGCCTTTGTAAATTTCATTGGAAATATTTGCATAGCTGTTTGCGTCGATAAATTTCAATTCCTTGGTGCGGATTTCCATAATCATATCCGCATCTTTTTTTAGTTTTTCATCTCTTGATGAAGACCATTTTTGCAGTAATGCAAGTTCCTCGTACATCTGCTTAATCGTAGTGTATTCAAGCGTGTTAAAATCGTATTTTGCTAAAAGCTGTTTATCGGTATTTGATATTCTGCTTTGAACTGCCTGAAATTTAAATACTCTTTTAATAATAATATAGTTGTCTGCTAATTTTTTATGAGAATAAGGGATAATATTTTTAGCGAGAAGTGCTGCAAACGAGCGGGAAGTGAAAGCTTCATCCCCGTGAGAAAAGGCACTTTTTGACGTTAAATCAAAATCTGATTTTTTAGTAACAATTTCTTCAATCATACTATCCTATACCTCCGTTGAGATAATAATAAAATAATGGAGAGAGTTTGTCATGCATGTAATGCAAATTTTTAACAAATTGTAATTATTATAATTTGCATTATAGTATTTGCGTCGAAATTATCTTTGTGCTACTTTTTTAACAGAAGAGTTAGGGAGAAAATATAAATATGAAAGAAAGTTATTTTCCTCAGGAAATAGAAAAAAAATGGCAAAAAGTATGGGAAGAAACAGGAGCATTTAAAACTCCGGATGAGAGTGACAAACCGAAATATTATGCATTATCAATGTTTCCGTACCCGTCCGGGAAACTTCATATGGGACATGTCAGAAATTATACGATTACCGATGTAATTGCAAGATTTAAAAAAGCCCAAGGGTTCAATGTTCTACATCCTATGGGCTGGGACAGCTTCGGGCTTCCGGCAGAGAACGCAGCGATGAAGCACGGCGCAGACCCTGAAAAATGGACTGTAGAAAATATTGCATATATGACAAAACAATTAAAAATGCTAGGTCTTTCTTATGATTGGGACAGAGAAGTTACTACCTGCAAACCGGATTATTATAAATGGACACAGTGGCTTTTCTTACAATTATATAAAAAAGGACTTGTTTATAAAAAAGAAGCCGCAGTAAACTGGTGTGACGAATGCGCGACAGTACTTGCAAACGAACAGGTAATCGACGGCAAATGCTGGAGATGCGACCATGAAGTTGAGAAAAAATACTTATCTCAGTGGTTTGTAAAGATTACGGATTACGCTGATGTTCTTCTTGAAGATCTTGATAAACTCACAGGCTGGGGGGATAACGTAAAAACAATGCAGGCAAACTGGATTGGAAAATCACACGGTGCAATTTTCAGATTCCCTGTAATTGACGCTCCGAATGGTGAGAAATTAGACGTTCCTGTATATACAACAAGACCTGATACCGTTCACGGCATAACCTATCTTGTTGTTGCGCCGGAATATAAAGATATTGAAAAATTAACAACTCCGAAAAATAAAGAAGCCGTTGAAGCATACAGAGCAAATGCCCGTAAAATGACAGAAATCGAAAGACTTTCAACCGAACGGGTTAAAACCGGAGTTCCGCTTGGAACGCACTGTAAAAATCCTTTTAACGGAGAAATCTTCCCGTTATGGACAGCGGACTATGCTCTTGTAGAATATGGAACCGGTGCTGTAATGGCAGTTCCTACACATGATACGCGTGACTTTGATTTTGCTAAAAAATATAATTTACCGTTAAAAGTTGTTATCCAGAATCCTGAAAATCCTTCAGACTGCAAAGACGCAGCTTATACGGAACCAGGTGTTCTGGTAAATTCTGGCGAATTTAACGGAATGAAAAATGAAGATGCGAAAAAGGCTATTACCGAAAAAGCTGTAAAAGAAGGATTCGGCGAATTTAAAACCCAATACAGATTACGTGACTGGTTAATATCACGCCAGCGCTACTGGGGTGCTCCGATTCCGGTTGTTTACTGCGAAAAATGCGGCATTCAGCCTGTGCCGGAAGACCAGTTACCTGTATTGCTTCCAAAAGATGTTGATTTCAAAGTTGTTGGAAAATCTCCGATTTTGACTTCAAAAACATTCCTTGAAACCACCTGTCCTTGCTGCGGCGGAAAAGCAAGACGCGAAACCGATACAATGGATACTTTTATTTGTTCAAGCTGGTATTATTTGCGTTATGCTGATGCTAAAAATGATAAAATGCCGTTTGCTAAAGACAAAGTTAACCACTGGTTACCTGTTGACCAGTACGTTGGAGGTATTGAACACGCAATTCTTCACCTGTTATATTCAAGATTTTTCACAAAAGCTTTGCGTGATTTAGGTCTTCTTGATTTTGACGAACCTTTTAAAAACCTCTTGACTCAAGGTATGGTATTAAAAGACGGTTCAAAAATGTCAAAATCCAAAGGCAACACTGTTGACCCTGATGAAATATTTGAAAACTACGGAGCAGATACTGCAAGATTATTTATTCTGTCAGATTCACCTCCTGCAAGAGACTTTGACTGGTCTGACGCAGGTGTTGAAGGCTGTTACAAGTTCCTAAACAGAGTTTGGAGACTGGTAGCCTCAAACGCGGATGATATTAATTTGAAATACGAATTGAATTTCCCTCTGAAGAAAGAAAATGATGATTTGGTTCGTTGTGTTCATATTGCAATCAAAGGAATTACAAACGATATTTCAAACGACTTTCAGTTCAATACAGTAATCTCAAAGTACCGCGAACTTACAAACGCAATATACGAATGGCGCGGTAAGAAATCACAGCTTGATTTGGAAGATAAAAATGTAATGAGCTTTGCAATAGTTACGTTGTTGAAATTGATGTCTCCTGTAGCAGTTCACCTGACAGAAGAAGCATGGCACGATTTGGGCGGAGAATCCTCAATCCATGAAGAACCTTGGTGTGAATGGGATGAAAACCTTGCAAAGGCAAGCTCAATTACTCTTGTCGTTCAGGTAAACGGCAAAGTAAAGGATAAAATCGAAGCAGATGAAGCTTCTTCGGAAGATGAATTGAAACAACTGGCTTTGAACAGCCCTAAGGTTAAAGAGTTAACCGATGGCAAAACGATTGTAAAAACAATTGTTGTTCCTAAAAAGCTTGTTAATATTGTTGTCAAATAAAAATAAAAAGCCCTGATTTCTCAGGGCTTTTTTAAAAACATATTAAGAACCCAGTGTTCACAAATTTGTGGAGTCTTGATATTTTCTTGTTTTAAAGCTGCCCTTTCTATAAGTTTGTCCAATAATTCCATTTTTTCAGTATCCTGACAATCAAACCCCATTTTTCTATAAAAAATGTGTGGCGGACGTTTTGAGTTTGCTGAAACCAGACAAATGCGTCCTTCACAGCCATTTTTGATACTTAGTTTTTTCGCAAATTTAATAAAATCACTCCCCACATTTATCCCGTAAGTATCGGCATTTAGTCTATGTATAAAGTATGTATTATAATTTTCCATAGGGTAAAAGTCCGCTTTCGTAATATGCATAACTTCTCCTTTCATCCAGCCTAATACATCCACTTTATCAAACATAGTGAACCAGCCTCTGCTTTCGGGATTTTTGTGCTCGTAAATAAGTCTTTCCGGAATTTTTTTATTCTTCGGGTATTGAAGTATAGAATTAAAACCGTTTATCTGGCATAATAGTTTTGTTTTAAATCGGTTTTGAGGTTTATTTCTAATCATATTACAAAATCTATCTGCAAATTTCAGATAAGTTTTAGAATATGTCTTATGGCTGTATATATTAAACATTAAAATTTCTCCAGAAACATTGTTGTTCCCATACACATATCTGCGGGTATAGATGCATGATTTTTTATTGCTTCGTCCAGAATAAGGTTTTCTTCTTTTGATGTGCTTGCAAATCCCATTTTTCGCCAGAACTTATGAGGCGGGGTGCCCGGGTTTTCATAGTTATAGGCAAGTGTGTAAATTCTTCCTTCGCAATTATTCTTTTTACTAAGATATTTGGCGAATTTTACGAACTCCGCTCCCGCATTGTGTCTTCTTGCAAACGGTATTATCCATAAATCATTAATATAAAGTGATTTAATTGGTTTTGAGTTTTTATAAAAAGGATTGTTTACAAGAGTCATCGGCGTGACTTTCATTTTGCCGAGATATTTTCCGCTGCGGGTATCAGCCATATTGAATTTCAAACCGTTGCCGTAAATTAATCTCGCAGGAATTTTTACCGGTTTTACAGGAGCCAAAAAATTAATATTCATACTCTTTTAAAAGACTCTAATAAAATAAGTTGCCATAATAAAAAATATTTTTACAAAAGGTAAAGATTACATCACTAAAAATATTTATGTAATATAATTAAAAAAGAAATAGAACACATTTAATTAGGGATGAGAGTTTTGAATAGACAAAAATATTATTTTATAGCAATAGGCGGAGTCGGAATGAGCGGGCTGGCTAAATATTTATTAGAAAACGGATGTGAGGTATCCGGCTCTGATGTGTGTGACGGAAAGTATGTGCAAAAAGTTAAAAAACTGGGTGCAAATGTTCATATTGGACACAGTGCCGATAATGTAACGCAAGATTGTGTGGTAATAGCAAGCACAGCAATACGTCAGGATAATCCTGAAATGATAAGAGCAAAAGAACTAGGGCTTCCTATATATCATCGTTCGGATTTGCTGGCTGAAATTTCAAGGGAAGGCAAATTCTTTCTGGGATATTCGGGAACACACGGTAAAACAACAACAAGCGGGCTTTCTTCTTATGTAATGGAAAAAGCAGGCCTTAAACCTTCTTATGTTGTAGGAGGAATCATTCCTGAACTTGATACTAACGCGCATTGTCAGGACGGTAAATATTTTGCGGCAGAACTTGATGAAAGCGACGGAACTATCGTCAAATATGTTCCTAATGTTGTTGTTATAAATAATCTTGAGGCAGACCATCTTGATTTTTATAAAAACGGTCTTCAATCAATTCTCGAAACTTTTGAATCGTTTATTTCCAAAATGCCTGATGACGGTGTTGTTCTGGTAAATTACGACTGTGAAGCTTCAAAAGGTTTGCACGGTCATAAAACAATGACATTCGGGCTTTCTGACGGTGCGGATTATCAGGCAAAAAATATTGAATATACATCAGATTATACAAGTTTTGACGTTTACTTTAAGAATGAACTTCTTATTGATTTGAAGATAATCTTGAAAGGCCGCCATAATGTTTATAATGCCCTGTCCGTTCTTGCAAGCCTTCATCAGGCAGGTGTGGATTTAGAAGTTGTAAAACCGCATTTTGCAACATTCACCGGTATGGGACGGAGATTTCAAAAGATTGGTGTGGCTAATGGTGCTGTTATTTATGATGATTATGCCCATCATCCGACAGAAATAAAAGCTGCATTATCTTCGGCTTTAAGTTTTAAAGACAAACACATAATAGCCGTGTTCCAGCCTCACAGATATACAAGATTAAAAAATCTGTGGAATGAATTTCTCACAGCGTTTGACGGCGTTGATAAAGTAATTGTAACCGATGTTTACGCAGCATCCGAGGATAAAATTGAGGGTGTTAATTCAAAGGTCTTTTGTGAAGATTTAAATAAAAAAGGCGTAAACTGTGAATATATCAGCGGTGATATGAAATCTGTTGCTAATGTAATGTTTCCGGATTTGAATGAAAAAGATGTAGTTATAGGGCTCGGAGCCGGTACGGTTACTGCTCTTGGAAAAGAGCTTATAGCTTTAGATAAGGAGTTGACTAACGTTGCGGGTTGAAGAAAATTTTGATGTCTCCAGATTAACCAGTTTTAAGACAGGCGGGAAAATAAAGAAAGTTTATTTCCCGGAAAATATATCTGACTTTATCACGATAACAGAACAGGAATCTGATTTTAAAGTTTTCGGAAACCTTACAAACACTCTTGTCTCTGCCGCAGGGTATGACGGAGTTATCATTATTACTACGGGAATGAACAATTATTCAATTAACGGAACCTCGGTTGTGGCCGAATGCGGTTTAAAGGGGCCAAAATTGTCGCAAGCCGCAGCGAAAGAAGGTTTAAGCGGTTTGGAGTTTATGGTTGCATTTCCCGGCTCAGTGGGCGGAGAATGCTTTATGAATGCCGGAGCCCATGGCCAGTCAATAAGCGATACTCTGGTATGTGTTAACTGCTGGTCAAGAGAAAAAGGCTTGTTCAAGCTGTCAAAAGATGAAATGCAGTTTTCTTACAGAACTTCAATCTGCCAGAAAGAATCTTTTGTTATTTTATCGGCAGAATTTGAACTTACGCGCGCATCACGTGAAAAAATTGAGGCCGGCATGAAAGAAAATCTGGACTTTAGACACGCAAAACAACCGTCACTGGCACTTCCAAATTGCGGCAGTGTATTCAGAAATCCGGAAGGTGATTCGGCCGGACGCTTGCTTGAGGCTTCCGGCGCAAAAAATCTATCGGTCGGAGGGGTTCATGTTTGGGAAAATCATGCAAACTTTATTATCAATGACGGGGCAGGAAACTCAACTGATATTTTAGAAATAATGTATAAAATGTACAGCGGCGTTAAAGAAAAATTCGGTATAGAATTGAAGCCCGAAGTCAGATATCTGGGTGGAAATAATGAAAAAGAGGTTGAAATATGCAGGAAATTAAAAATGATATGATAAATAAAAATGCAAAGATTGCGGTGCTTTGCGGGGGAATGTCATCCGAAGCTGAGATTTCAATGCGTTCGGGAAAAGGATGCTATGACGCTCTTAAGCGTCTGGGATTTAATAATGCCGAACTCGTTGTTGTTGATAAAAATATTGCAGAAACTTTGAAAAACGGAAAATATGATTACGCATTTAATGCACTTCACGGTAAATATGGTGAAGATGGATGTATTCAAGGACTTCTGGAAATTTTGCAGATTCCTTATACCGGTTGCGGCGTAATGGCAAGTTCTCTTTGTATGAACAAAGAATTTACAAAACGAATCCTCTCGACCTGTAAAGAGATACCAATGGCGAAATCGGCTTTTGTAAGAAAAGGCGATGATGTTATTGAAAAAACTAAAGATTTAAAATATCCTCTCTTTACAAAACCTGTATGTGAAGGCTCAAGTTTTGGTATGACAAAGGTGGAGCGTCCTGAAGATTTGAAAACTGCTTATGAACTCGCCGCTAAATATAACGAGGATGTACTTATTGAAGAATTTGTAGACGGTTTTTTTGTTACAGTAGGGGTTTTAGAGTGTGAAGGAGAACCTTTTGCCACTGAAATCCTTGAAATTCGTCCGAAGAATGAATGGTATGATTTTGAGGCTAAATATAAAAACGGAATGTCAGAATTTATAGTCCCTGCACGTTTATCAGATGAAGTAACTGCGCGCGTAAAAGAAGTTGCGGTTAAAGCTTTTGTAACAGCAGGATGTAGAGGTGTTTCAAGAGTTGATTTTATGATGAAAGATAATATTCCATACTTGCTTGAAATTAATACAAGTCCCGGAATGACTGCTACCAGCGATTTGCCGGCACAAGCAGCAGCAATGGGAATAGATTATGATCATTTGGTTTTAAATATATTAAACAGTGCAGGTCTAAATAAATAGGTAGTGAATGTCCGAATACGAAGAACAAAACGAACAGGATGAATTAATTGATCCGGATAGATTGGTTAAAAATGTCCGTAAAAAAAGGAAATTACGCAAAGGCAGAAAAAAGCAAAGTGTCTTTCGCAATTTCTTTCGTTTTTGTATGACGGTTTTGCTTTTGTGCGCCTTTGTTTATATTTCCAAAATGCCCCAGTGGTATTTAAACAAAAATATATTTACAGTTTCAAACACTAATTCTGTTACCATAATAAACAATAAAATCGTAAAGTCTTATAAAATTATGTCTTTGTTAAAGAAAAGTGAAGTGCCGGATGTTCCTATCTATATGGCAAGGACTGACGCCATAGAAAAAGAGCTGAAAAAACTGACACCTGTAGAAGATGTGTATATAAGGCGTTATGCATTTCCTGCAAGACTGCAAATTATCGTTAAAGAGCGTGTTCCGGTTCTTACTGTATCTCCGGATATAAAAGTTCCGCCTGTTGCCGCATTTACAAGAGACGGAGTTATGATAGGACGTGAATATTTACCTTTGAACAAGGATTTTAATACAATTAAAGTTCTCTCATACGGCAACAAAGGAGACGACTATACAAAATGGAATGCAGCAAAGATAAAACAGATTGAGACTATCGTTGAATATGTTGAAACATGTTCAAAGGAACCTGTAGAATATATAGATTTTAGAAATCCGAACGATATTTATGTAAAAATCAAAACAGTTAATATTCGTTTGGGCAAACCTGATGAAAGAGTTTATGACAGAATTCAGCGTATACCTTCAATCCTTCCTCAGGTTAAACTTGTAGATTCAAAGGTTAAATATCTGGATTTAAGCTGGGAAAAGGTAAATTATTTAAAACTTGAGTAAATCATTTCCGAATAAGGAGAATATATTATGAAAATTGCACTGGTACAGACAAGATTCAAGACGGGTGATTTTGAATTTAACTATAAAAATATAGCAGAAAAAATTGAAGATATTTCTGCTGATTTGATAGTAGCCCCTCAGGCAGGACTGGAAGATTTCGGCGGTAAGGATTTGTTGCTTGACGAGAAGGCAAATCAGGCTCAGTCCGATATGTATAAAAAATTTGCCGCAAATTTCCAAAACAAAACCATCTTGCTCGGTGATGTTTTAATAGACCGGGGAGAAGTCTCACTTTCTGCTGACGGTTTTTATAATATATCTGGAAAACGGGTCTTTGTTGCAGATTTTTATACTAATGAAGCCGAATGTGATTTATATATTCTTGCAAAAAACCGTTACTATACAATGAATTCCTATGAAGAGTTTGCAGATAGCATAGAGCCGTCTTCTGATTTCATATTTGTAAGTGCTGTGGGGATGGCTGATTCAAATGTTTATGCGGGCGGAAGTTTTGCTAAAAATAAATTTGGTGTTCCAATAGCACAGCTTCCTTTATGCAGAGAAGGTGTAACTTATGTCGATTTCTCAAAACAGTCAGAATTTGTTTATGAAGATATTGAAAAACAGGTTCTTGACGTGACAACATTTGCATTAAAAGAATATTGTGAAAATACGGGATTTAAAAAAGTGGTGCTCGGTCTGTCAGGCGGAATAGACAGTGCGCTTACCGCAGCAATTGCAGTTGAAGCACTCGGTGCAGAAAAAGTTTCAGGGATATTAATGCCAAGTATGTATTCGTCAGAAGGCAGTGTGACAGACAGCTTGGAACTTGCAGCAAATCTTGGAATGAAAACTGTTACTGAACCTATAACCCCGCTTTTTGAAGCTTTTATGAAAGGCCGTGAATCAAAACATGATCTTGCTGAAGAAAATTTACAGGCGCGTTTGCGAGCATTGATTTTAATGTTTTATTCAAACCGTGAAAACAGCCTGCTTTTATCAACCGGCAATAAGTCTGAATGTGCTATGGGGTTTGGTACCTTATACGGTGATATGGCGGGCGGTTTAAACTTAATTTGCGACCTTACAAAAACAAATGTTTATAAACTTTCAAATTACATAAATAAAGATAGAGAAATAATCCCTCAGGCAATAATTGACAAAGCACCGTCCGCGGAACTTCATCCGGGTCAAAAAGATCAGGATAGACTTCCCGAATACGCTGTCCTTGACGATATTTTGGAAATGTATTTTGAAAAGAATATTCCTCAGGACGAAATCTATAAAAAATATGATAAATCGACTGTGGATGAAGTGATAAGAAAAACATACAGAATGCAATTTAAAAGACATCAGGGCTGCCTTGGCATAAGGTTGACAGAACGTTCATTCTGCGGCGGCGGAATAGACCTGCCTGTAGTACAGAGAATGTATTAATAATTGACAAAACCTGAAACATGATTTAAAATGTATATATGGAATTGTCTGTGTTGGTCGATAATAATTCAAAGGCAGGTAGCTGCCTTATTTCTGAGCATGGGCTGTCTTTTTTTATAGAAGACTATGATACAAAGCTGCTTTTTGATTGCGGCACAACCGATGCTTTTATAAAAAATGCTTATAATATGCAGATTGATTTGGCAAATATTACCGATATAATGCTTTCTCACAGTCATTTTGACCACGTAGGCGGGCTTATGAGATTGCAGTCTCTTTATCAGAAATTTAAACATATCGGTATAGATTTTCCTGCAAAAAATATAATTGCACATCCTGACGTTTTTAAGCCAAAAGACAGTAATATTCTTGATAATGAAGCATTTCACCTGTCAAAAGATGAAATGGACAAATTTTTTAACCTTATTCTTACCAATAAACCAATGCCGATAACGCATAATTTGATGTATCTGGGAGAGATTCCACAGCCTAAAAACATTACGGCGGATTACTCACCTGACGAATCCGCACTTGTTTATAAATCAGAAGACGGACTGGTAATTATATCCGGTTGTTCTCACAGTGGTATTGATAATATTATTGAACACGCAAAATATGTTACAGGAATAAATAGAATTAATACTGTTATAGGCGGTCTTTACCTCATTAACAAAGAGGAAGAAGAAATCAACAGATTGGGTGTATATTTGCGTAATCAGAATGTGCAGCGAATTTTTCCATGCCACTGTACAGACCTGGAAGCCAAAATCATACTTTCAAAATATGTGAAAATAGAAGATGTTGCAACAGGTCAAAAATATGAGTGGAAATAGCTATTTAGGAAGATTTTTGAAATAATCTTTATCGGTTAAAGCTTTGTATGTACATCCTAATCCGTTTAATGGGTCACTTGAGCTTACCGAGCAATATGTATCTATATAGTAAGTTCCCTGTGCTCCCATTGGTCTCAAAGCACCTTTTGAATCAATCTGGAATGTAAACAAATCCTGCCCTAATCTATTCGGTTTATTGTTAAATCCATTAACGTCCACAGAGATAAATAACGTGGTAGAATTGCTGGTATTTTCCAATAATACTGTCATTCCATCATTTATAATAAACTGTCCGTCATCAAAAAAGGCCATTGAGATTTCCTTTTTCCCGTTATAAGTCTTATAAACTCCGGTTTTTCTGTTTTCTTCATCTACATAAGCATTATTAGGGACACAGGCCTTGAAGGCATCAGAACCTGAGCCTGAGCCGCAATCTTTAGCATTTATAAAATACGGCATAATTGTTTTTTTTAAACTTTGTGCGGCAATCTGTCCATCTGCCCTGATTCTTTCACCGTTTTGTGCCTGATACATTTCAAGAGCCTGGCTTATTACAGAATAAGCTTTTTTAAATGCAGTTTCAAGTTCCATTGAATTTTTCTTATGGACAATAGCGGGCAAAGTCAAAGCCGCCACAATGCCAATAATACCAAGAGTAATTAAAACATCAGCTAAAGTAAAAGCGTGTAAGGGGAATAATTCCGAAGCGTGAAACAGCCCGCCGGCGTTATCTAAGCCCCCCCCCCCTTCTGAGATTTAAAGCTATAATTGAGTTTTCCATAGATACCTCCATTTATATTATACATTTATTATACATTATTTAATAAACTCTTGCAATCGGATATTTAGTGTTGTAATATAAATTTACGGAAATTTTACGGCTTTGGTATGCCTGAAATTTCTTTGTAACTACTTAACTAAAAAGGAGAAGAAAATGCCAAAATTGAAAACTCACAAATCTGCTGCAAAGCGTTACAAAGTAACTGCAACAGGTAAGATTATGAAAAGACAAGCAGGTATAGGCCACTTGCTCCAACACAAATCAGAATCCAGAAAACGTAAGATTTTTAAAATGGTTTCTGTATCAGAGTCACACTTAAAATTGGTATCTAAAGAGTTACCATACAAGAAGTATTCAAGATAGGAGCAAAAAATGAGAATTAAACGTGGTAATGTAAGTCGCAAAAGACATAAAAAAATATTAAAACTTGCTAAAGGCTTTATCGGCGCAAGAAGCAGAATCTTTAAAGTTGCTAATACTGCTGTTATGAAAGCATTAAAATATGCTTACAGAGACAGACGTACTACAAAACGTAATATGAGAAGATTATGGATTGTAAGAATTAATGCTGCTGTCAGAGAACGCGGAATGAGCTATTCAAGATTCGTTAACGCTTGCAAAAAAGCTAACATCTTAGTAAACAGAAAAATGCTTGCGGAGCTCGCTGTCAACGACAAAGAAGCTTTTGATGTAGTTTTTGAAGCTGTTAAAGCTGCTAAGTAATTAACCTTTTTTAAAATGCAGATTAATTTAATAAAAAGACATTCGCTAAAAACGGATGTCTTTTTTTATTTAAAAGGATAAAATGTAAACAATTGTAACAAAAGAAGCCAATTGGCTGTAATACAGATATAATGCCTCATAGGATAGGATAGGATAGGATAGGTAGGGGGCTTTTTTTCGTTTTTGAGGAAAGGTATTTTAAAGTTTTTTTGTGAATGTGCCGATAATACAAACATAAGGAACTCTAAAAGGAAAGGAACGGTCGAGAGTCATGGGAATGGCAGCCTCACAAGCGAGATTTTTG
>ERZ779843.2298-NODE-2298-length-18812-cov-8.871301_pt1 | contig 18812 bp, 19 predicted proteins | sample MGYA00511560_ERZ779843 | MGnify/ENA primary metagenome ERZ779843 (study PRJEB29588, sample SAMEA2158062) | human gut metagenome | biome: human gut; feature: human-associated habitat; material: faeces | place: Denmark | collected 2008/2010 ... | reverse complement strand
ACGGCAAATGTTTTACCGCGGCATTTACGCCAACGCCGTTAACAAAAGCAGAGTGTGAAGCGCAAAAAGACGATTTAGGCATAAAAGACTGCTATTATGAACAAGATTATTGGGCTGGCGCAGTAAAACAATGCGGTGGAGTTAATAACATGCCAACAATGGCCGACCTTGGGAAAATAGCGTCAGCAATCTATAAAGGGAACCCGACTGTGGGCGCAAACAATACCGTTTCAAACTTAACATATGAATCAGGAACCGCAACATCTTTAGGTCTTCCAGAGCCCAGCTTCATCTTGTGGGCGGGTGAGGAGAACTCGAAGAACCTCGCATACAACCGCTACTTCAACCCTACTACCACGTACTACCGCAACGGCATCACCCGCAGCAGTAGCGGCATACAGGCGATTTGTCTGGGTGATTAATTGTTCAACTGTTCAACTAAAAGGCGGTGCTATGTCGCCGCCTTTTTTTATTCTTGTTGACTTTTTTTATTTGTGGTACAGTAATTTTGTATAAGAAGGTATTTTTTACGTTTTTATAACTTTGACAAAAAGAAGGAGAAAATTATGTCAACAAAAGAATTTTTTACAAATTCTGAAGAATTGAAAAAGCTTTATTCTGCTGCCCGTGCAACAATTACTGCTCCATTCTTCGGTAACAATGTAGAAGAAGTTAAGTCTGTATCCGAAGCTTACAAACTTGCTAAAAACAGCCCCGGTACTATCGAATTAACAGGCATGCCTGTTTTCAAACCTGAAAAAATAGGTTTACCTCAAGGGGCTAATCAATTATTATTTAACGACGGTACGGTTGTCGGCCGCTGTGCTGCTGCCAGAAAAATCGTTGGCGAACCTAATTGTGATTTGAAATATTTGCTTCCTATCATTCGTGAAGCTATTTACAATACCCGTGACAGATTAATGTACAAAACTGAAGTTGTTGTAGGGTTGGAAGAAGACTTTATGGTTAAAGCCCACCTTATGATTCCTGAAGGATTTGAAAATATTATGTATTCATGGATGTTGAACTTCCAATACATTAACGAACAATACGCTCAAATGTACGCTGATTCAAGAGAACTTCCTGACGGTGACATTTTTGTATTCTCAGATCCTGATTGGTCACACCCTGACTTCCCTTACGGGTTGACTTTCTTTGACCCTGAACACAACTGTGCTGCTATTTTGGGTATGAGATATTTCGGCGAACACAAAAAAGGTACTTTAACTCTTGCATGGGGTTGTGCTGCACGTAATGGTTACGCTTCCTGCCACGGCGGTATGAAACGTTATAACCTTGACGGCGGTAAATCATTCCAGGTTGCAGTATTTGGGCTTTCCGGTTCAGGTAAATCAACAATTACTCACGCTAAACACAATAACAAATATGATATCACAGTTCTTCACGATGACGCATTTATCATTAATGTTCATGATAAATATACTATCGCTCTTGAACCTGCTTACTTTGATAAAACAGCAGATTATCCAATCGGATGTGATGACAATAAATATATATTGACTCAACAAAACGCAGGTGCTATCCAATTAGCAGACGGTAAAGTCGTTTCTATCACAGAAGATATCAGAAATGGAAACGGCCGTGCTGTTAAATCTAAACTCTGGTCTCCAAACAGAGTTGACAGAATTGACCAGCCTATCAACGCTATATTCTGGTTGATGAAAGACCCTACAATTCCGCCTGTATTGAAATTGTCAGGTGCTTCATTAGGTTCTGCTATGGGTGCTACTCTTGCTACAAAACGTTCATCTGCTGAAAGATTGGCAGCAGGCGTTGACCCTAACGCTCTTGTTGTTGAACCTTATGCTAACCCATTCAGAGTATATCCATTGTCAACTGACTATACAAGATTCAAACAGTTAATCGCTGATGGCGTTGACTGCTACATCTTGAATACAGGTGAATTTATGGGTACTAAGGTTAAACCTGCTCATACATTGGGTATTATTGAAGCTATCGTTGAAGGTACTGCTAAGTTCCACAAATGGGAAAACTTCTCTGATATCGAAATTATGGATGTCGAAGGCTTTGACGCTTCATTCTCTAACAAAGAATACGCTTCTCAATTCGTTGCTCGTATGAACGATAGAATTGAATTCGTTAAATCAAGAGAAACTGAAAAAGCCGGTATTGATAAACTTCCTGCTGATGCATTGGAAGCTCTCGAAGCTGTTGTTAAACAAGCTTCTGCTGTTGCAAGCGTTTAGTTCTTAAACCAATAACTAAAAATACGGACTCATTTCGAGTCCGTATTTTTTATCTATTTAATTCATCTAAAATTTCTTTTGGGAGATCCATTTCCATAATTTCTTCTTCTGGCACAACTCTGCGTGTAGTCGCAGGTGGCTCCGGTTTAATATTGTAATCCTTAGGCTTCAGACCGAAGAAACTTTTAAATTTATTCATTCGTTGATGTCTGACTTCTTTTTTTAGAATAACTATTGCTTCATCGTATAACTGTGCAAGCATTTCCGATTTTGTTAGGTTTGTTGCCGGCTTAAATTCCGAAGCAGACCCGTTTTCAGTCAAAGATTTTAAGTTAAGAGCATCGGTATGTCTCCTTTCGACTTTTCCGCCGACTTTGTAGGCTCTTGATTCATCTTTTAATAAGACTTTTAATGCTTTTAAAACTTTCAGGTTTCGTTTGTCGCAATCAGGTAAGATAATTCTTTCACGAATAAGATTTTCCAGCATTTTGTGTAATTCTTCTTTTGACTTCATCCCTGTTTGTTTCAAAAGTCCTTCAATTCCTGCTTCATAGGATGTAAATCCATACGTAGCACTAGAGCCCAGTTTAGATTTTAAAAGAAGATTTCCTTGCAAAACCATATTTTTTTCATTCATTAGGCTGGCGTACTTTTGGGCATAATTTTCTAAATATTTTTTGCCTCTGATTTTTAAGTATATTCTTTCTCTAAACGGTCTAAATCCCAGTCGTTGATATAGAACATGTTCAAGCTCATGACTTGAGGTATTTACAGCCTCCTCTGGCCTCATATTTTTTATTCTCAGACTCAGCAGGCTTTTGTTGCTTTTAGGCCCTGGAATAACTGCTGATTTCGATTGTTGAAAAAACATTTCTGCAAGGTCATCAGTAAAGTTGAGTTCTTTTGCGGTAAATTCTTTAAATGTAGCCAAATCATCTGTAATTATTACTTTTGACGCTTTTTTTGTGCCTATAGCATCCGTCAGTAATTCTTTAACTCTTGAGACTTTATTTGCCCCCCCCCCCCCCTGTAAGAAGTTCGTCAGAGAGCCGGTTTCCAACATTCTCGCAAGTTCTGATAATTTGTTTTTTAGGCATAATACCTGTAGTTTTGTAAATTAATTTCGAAATATTAATCATTTTTCCCCCAAAAAAATTAAAATATATTCACTGTAAATATATAAAAACATTTTATCTGTAAAAATTGCTCATAAAAAAGAACCGACCAATTATTCAGCCGATTCTTATTTTATATTATGAAAAACCTACAAACTTGTCCTTGGATTTTGAGTTATTTTCTAATATTGTGTCAAGCTTTTGTCCGGATTGTTTGACGTTAATAAACGGGTATACATATGAAGTTTCACGTTCAATTTCAATTGGTTTTGGTATATGGTAATCGACAGGAGGTTTTCTTAAAATCATGCGCCATATGTTCTTTTTTTGATTTTTAAGTTCTGCTTTTAAGACGGTTGCGGCTTCTTCACAAAGTCTGGCAAACATTTCAGATTTAGTTAAATTTTCACTTGGTTCAATATACCTTTGAACAGCTCCACCGACTTTATATGCACGTATTTCATCCTGAAGCCCGTCACGAATAACCTTTAGGAGTGAAAAGTTTTGTATATTGCATCGTGGGAGTAAAACATCTTGTCTTATAATTGTCCTTATTTTATAGTGAAGTTCTTCTTTACTTTTACATCCGGTTTGCTTTAATAACCCTTCCATTCCTGCTTTATGTTCAGTTATTCCGTAAGATGCTGATTTTTCTATTTTACATAGTTTCAAAAGTTCAAGTTGAAAATCGGTCATTGTTTCATTGAAAATATTAGTTGTTGAATTAAGGAAACTTTCATATTTTTTATCAGACATGTTTTTTATAATAAATCTGCGAATTTTAGCGGAAAATGAAACATTGTTGTATAAAACGTGTTCAAGTTCATGTGCTGTAATGTTTAAGGACTCTGTTGTCGGAGTGTTAGAGGTTCTTAAACTAAGTAAAGTTTTTCCGTTTTTTCCCGGAGGCATTACCAATGACAGGCTGTGCTTAAAAGTATCCTCAATAACTTCATCTGACATTTTACAATTTTTTCTGGCAAAATCTTTGAATGTTTCGAAATCATCGGTAATAATAATGTTTGAAGCTTTTCGTTTCCCTATTGTTTTTTCTAGAAGTTCAAATACTCTGTTAGTTTTAACTTTACCTTCACCTGTTTTAATTTCATCAGCCAGTGTTCGTCCGATTTTCTCACTGTTTTTAACTATTCCTTTTTTTGACATAATTCCACTGGCTTTGTACACTAATCTTCCGATTGTTATCATATTTTTACTCCTAAGTTATTTTAAGCTTTTGATTCAAATAATTCCTGCAAGAAAATTTTTGCGTCGGGGTAATTGTGCAGGATTGTTGATTTAGTATTGGAATTATAAAACTTGAACAAATTTAAATTTGCTAGTAATTTTTAATATTGTATAAACACAAAAAGAGCCGGCAATTATGCCGGCTCCTCTTTGTAATTTTTTATGTTAATTATTCAATTTCAATTGCGCTTACAGGGCATGCATCAGCAGCTTCTTTAACACAATCCATATTATCTGCTACAGCTGATTCATCAACAACTGCACCACCGTCTACTGAAAATACTGCGTCGCAAATTGATTCGCAAGCGCCGCATCCGATACAAGAATCGTTAACTTTAACTGTCATTTTAATTTCTCCTTATTATTTATCATCTTACGTGAATTTCTTCACATCCGTATTATATAATAAAAATTTTAAAATATCCACTCTTTTATAAATTTTGAAACATTATCAAAACCAATAAGTGTACCAAGAGCTTTTCCTTCTGATTTTCTGTTGTATACCAGAACCGGAACTTTTTCTCTTGTATGGTCGGTACCCGGTACACAAGGGTCGCAGCCGTGGTCTGCCGTAATGATTAATAAATCATCATCACTTAACGCAGGGAGAATTTCTGATAGATAACGGTCAATTTCTTCAATTGCTTCTCCATAACCTTTTGCATTGTTCCTGTGACCGTAAAGCATATCTGTATCAACAAGGTTTGTAAATATAATACCGAATTTATTATGACATTCAATATTCGGGTAGGCTATTTTTTCTAAATCAAGCTCATTTTTTATTGCCTGCAATGTTAGTTTAAGCCCTTCCTTATTTGAACCGGTATGAATTGCATGAGTTATTCCGGATTTTGAGAAGATATCTTCAATTTTACCTATTGCAATAACTTTGCCCCCTTTGTCTTTAACTTCATTTAACAATGTTCCGTCCGGCTTCATTGAATAATCGCGTCTGTCTTTTGAAATTCTGGTAGGTTTTCTGTCTATAAGTTTGTATGGTCGAGCTATAACTCTTGATACATTATAATTTCCTTCATCAAGGATTTTTCTTGCAATTTCACACCAGCTATAGAGTGTTTCAAGAGGTATTAAATCAGTATCGACTGCAATTTGGAATACACTGTCGGCAGATGTATAAACTATAGGAAATTTTGTTGCTTGGTGTTCTTCATTTAATTCTTCGATAATTGCGGTTCCGCTTGCCGGTCTGTTCGCCAGAATTCCGCCGCAATTGGTTTCTTTTATAAATCTTTCAATAAGTGCGGAAGGAAAACCCTCAGGAAAAGTTGCAAAAGGTTTATCCAAAACTATTCCTGTAAATTCCCAGTGACCGGTTGTAGTGTCTTTTCCTTTTGATTTTTCAAGCATAGTACCATATTTTGCAATTGGTTTATCTGTTTTGTCTATACCTTGAAAATCTTGAATATTACCGAGTCCCATTTTTGAAAGGTTAGGCACATTCAAACCTCTGTTAAATTCGCAAACATGTTTAAGCGTGTTGCATTCCGGAATATCATTAAACTCCCTGCAATCATCCATAGCACCTATACCCATGGAATCAATCACTATAATTATAGCTCTTTTCATATTACCCCCTGTTCTAATAATTTCATTTTAACATAAAAATTGCACTAAGTTCGTGGGAGATAAACAATCTGGTTGGCATAAAAAAAACGGACGCCCCTTAGAGATGTCCGATATTTCATTTCTGAAACAAAAAGGATTTACATTAACTTAAAGTCTTTTTTGTTTTATCCCCCGCCATAAAAACCGGCGTGAATCAAAATTTATTAATATTCAATACCCTGTCTTGCCATAACTCCGGTATCAAAGTAATGTTTGATAGGTTTCATTTCAGTAACAAGATGAGCCATAGCTTTTAACTCAGGGTGAGCATAACGACCTGTTAATACAATTTCAAGATTTTCAGGTTTGTGCATTAATGCTTCTTTTACTTCGCTGACTTTAATCATATTCATTGCAGTACAAATATTAATTTCGTCAAGAATGATTAATTGATATTCACCCGAATTAATAGCTTTTTTAGCGAATTCCCAACCTTTTTTAGCTTCTTTAAAATCATCCATACAAACGTTATGCGAGTAACAAACTCTGTCCATACCGAATTGAACTACATCAAGGTTAGGCAGAAATTTAGATGAAGTAATAATTTCTCCGTAAGAAGTAGCACTGTCACCTTTCGTAAACTGGATAATGAGCACTTTCCAGCCATGCCCCAATGCTCTTAGAGCAAGCCCCAAAGATGCTGTTGTTTTTCCTTTACCGTCTCCGGTATAGATTTGAATGTAACCATGCTCTAACACTTCTAATTACCTCCGATACAACTATAATTTTATTATCTCCATCACCATTTTAAACGATATTGTAATTTATATAATCGTTCTTTAGGTTGATAAATCATGAAACGGAATTTTTTAATAACCCCGCCTCCCAAGATTTGTATATTCATCATAGAATAAATTTTTTTAAAATAAACATAAAACCTTTAATCCATGCCAATCTTTTTACAATTAAATTTTATACAAAAACGTAACAATAGTATTAGCCTCACTTTTAGCCTGTTAAATATATAGTAAAAAAGTTTACTAAATTTTTGTTAAGTTTTTATATATTTTGCTTGCATAATCCGAAAGAAATCTCCTGTAGTGAATCATGCCGTAAGAGGTCAGATTAAGGGATGTTAAGCAGATGTTAGAAGATTGATGATTGATTTTGTAAAAATATGGGCATAATAAAAATATACGGGGTCGAAGTAAAAGTATTTTGAATGAATTGTAAAGATATATTACAAAAAGGCTTAAAACATGCAATTATCAAGAGTTGGAATTTTTTATGTATATACAGAGTATATAAAATAGAGAGAGAAATGACGTATGGTATCACCAGTTTCAATTAAACCGGGCTTTGGAAAAGCTCCGGACATACCAAAAACATTGTCGTCCAAATCTTCGGGCGGCAAAAACGTCACTGCGTCTCAAAGTAATTTGAGATCGACAGCAACTCAAACTATTTCGACTTCGACATTATCAAATGAGTGTAGAACAAGAGCATCAAGTTCAAGTTCTAATTTTGTGCCCGGACAAAGACCTATAGAATTTGTAAGAGACAGAACCGTAACAGTTCCGCACGGGGCATTTGCATCTGCCGGCGGTAAATATCAGATTGAAAGCGATATGGGTATGACAAAAAGAAGTACCGAACGTCTTCTTAAGCAGCAGGCTGAAATGCAAAAGCAGCAACAAATGGCTATGTTGAATCAAATGAATATGATGTACGGTAACAGAGGAGTTCAGCAGCCTCAGATGTCATTCGGCCAATTTGCAAATGAATTAGTGTCAATGTTCTCCGGTTTATTTGGTTCTTCCGGTGCCGAAAAAGGCGGAGGTGCTTCTAAACAGAGTGCAATGTCTGTATTGAATAGTGTTGCCTCTCAGCCATCAACTGCTTCAACTATTTCTAATGCTGATAATTCTGTAGAATTGAAAGCTGCAATCGGAGAGATTAAGTCTCAAAAAGCAGGTTTGGAACAGACTTTAAATTCTTCTGATTATCAAAATGTTGAAGTAAATCTTCAAAAAGCAAAAGATGATAAGACAGGAATCGATAAGTCTGTTACGGAACAGCAGGGTATTGTTTCTAATCAGCAGCAGACAATAGATTTGTTGAGTAATACACGTATACCGGCGCAAGAATCCGTTGTCGGCAATGCAGAGAAGGCTCTTGCACAGGCAGAAGCCGCAGCAACCGCTGATAATCCAAATACAGCAGCAATTAACAGTGCACGAAAAGCTCTTGAACAGGCAAAAGCTGATTTACAAAAACTTCAAGATCAGTTAGAAAAAGCAAAAGATACAAGGGATGCTGCTAAAGAAAAACTTGAAGGTTCTGATGGGCTTCTTGCTAAACAAAAAGACATAAATGAGTCAATAAATAAACTTACAGCATTAAAGAGCGATAAGGATGCTAAATCCGCCCGCTTAGATAATCTGGAAAAGACTCTGGATAAGGCAGAAACAAAAGAAGAAAAAATGGTTGCAAAAGAAGAAAAGAAATTGTCAAATATGTTTAATGATATAAAAGATCTTGATTCTGAAATTGCAAACGAAAAAGACGCTTCAAAAAGACAGGAGCTAAAAGAAGAATATGCTCAGCTAGCAGGTGAGTTTAATGAACTTGCAGGTAATACTACAAGCGACAGATTTGCAAATGCTTCTGTAGACGGCAATACTACAATATCCGAAAACCAGCAGGCAACATTACAATCAAATTTAGAAAAAATGAAAAAGAATGCAGATAAAATGATGCCTAAAGCTCCGACATTCTAGTTATTTTTAAATAATTGATGTCTGATTTGTCATAAATTTGAAAAACTTTACATTAAGCTTTACTTTTATATAAAGTTAATTTATAATTTATATGAAGACAGTATTGTCACTTTGAAAAAGAACGGGCACCCCCGTTCTTTTTTCTCTCAAGAGCCGGTATTGTCTTAAAGATTGAGAAGGTAGAATGTATGGTTAAACAGGATATTAACAGACATGAAATTATAGAAAAAATTACACCGTTAATTGAGAATACGGCCATGCGTTTCGGTTATGTTCCGATTGAGATTGAATTTGTAAAGGAAAATCACAGATGGTTTTTGAGAATTTTTCTTTATTCAAAAGAAAAAGATGTTACCCTTGATGATTGTGAAAAAGTAACAAGAAGTTTGAGCGATTTCCTTGATGAATTAATTCCGGTTAAGTATTATCTGGAAGTTTCGTCTCCGGGATTAGAAAGAAAGTTTAAGTCGGATAAAGAATTTATAATTTTTAAAGGAAGACGCATAAGCCTAAAATTAAGAGAACCGTTTGAAGGAGAAACAGAAAAAATATTTAAGGGCGAGATTCTTGATTTTGACGAAAAAGAAGGATTGAAATTTTTTAGATTTGATGACGGTCAGGAACTTATTATTCCGCGTACAAATATTCAATCAGCAAAACTTTATATAGATTAATAAGATAAGAAAGGATAAAAGGAAATGATTAAAATAGGAACTGCGCTTTTTGAAGCGTGTGAAGAACTGGAAAGAGAACGCGGAATTTCAAAAGAAGTATTAATTTCTTCTTTATGTGATGCAATGGTTGCAGCTTATAAAAAACATATGAGAGTTAAAGAAGCCGCAAATATTGAAGCAATATTAGACGAATCATCAGGCGAAATCGGCGTATTCAGCACAAAAACAGTAGTTGAATCCGTAGAAGAAGGCGAAGAAGATACACAAATTTCAATCGGCGAAGCAAAAGAAATTGATGAAGACGTAGAAGTCGGTGATGAAGTTAAAATTGAAGTTACACCTGAACAATTCGGCCGTATTGCAGCTCAATCCGCTAAACAGGTTATCACACAAAGAATCAGAGAAGCTGAAAGAAATCTCGTTTTAAATGAATTCCTTGAAAAGAAAGGTACTCTTACAACAGGTATTATTCAACGTGTTGAAAACAGAAATGTTATTGTAAATATAGGCAAAACAGACGCAATTATGCCTCAGAAAGAACAGATTCCTGGAGAATATTACAAACCGGGCAACAGAATCAGAGTTTTTGTTCTTAATGTAAAAGAAACAACTCGACTTCCTCAGGTAATTGTTTCCCACGCTCATGCCGAAATCGTAAGAGAACTCTTTGAACTTGAAGTTCCGGAAATTGAAGACGGTATTGTTGAAATTAAATCTATATCACGTGAAGCCGGCTACAGAACCAAAATTGCAGTATGGTCTAATGACCCTGAAGTTGACAGCGTTGGTGCTTGTATAGGGCCTCGCGGTTCAAGAATTCAGACAATAGTATCTGAACTAAAGAACGAAAAAATTGATATTGTAAGATACTCTGAAGATCCGGTTGAATATATTGTTAATGCACTTTCCCCTGCCAGAGTAGTTTCAGTTGATATTCTTGCAGATGATGAATATTCGCATGAAGCAATGGTTGTTGTTCCTGATGACCAGTTGAGTCTTGCAATTGGACGTGAAGGTCAAAACGTAAGACTGGCTCATAAACTAACAGGCTGGAAAATAGATATTAAGAGTGTCTCTCAAATGGAAAGAGCCGAAGCCGCTAATTTCCAGAACTACGAAGAACCGGTAGAAGAAGAATATGATGACTCTCAAGAAGATGAACTTCAACAGGAAATTGAAGAAGAAATGAACCAGCAGGCTTTGGATGAAGAAGATATTCCTCAAGAGGAAGCTTCAGAAGAAGTTGAAGAAAGCGAAGAATAATCTATATTAAACAACCTTAAAAGACCGTCCAAAAGGCGGTCTTTTTTTTCTTTGTAAATTTTATTTAATATTACTAAAGTTTTAGCATAAATCTGTCGATATTTATTTCAGTGTGTAGAATTATAGGACGATAAAATATGTCAGATTACAATTTATCATTAGGAAGAAAAGGTAAGTCCGGCGACTTCGATTCTAAAGAAGTGAAGGCAGGGACAAGAAAATCAGATTTGCAGAGCAAAACTGCACAAAATATTTTCGATGCGTTTGATAATGATAAAGACGGCACCCTCAATGAAATAGAGGTTGAAAAGATGCTGGCGCAGATTAAAGATGCCGCTAAAAATAATACGCTGTCTGTCCGTGAAGCAAAGAAACTGTTAAAGCTTGAAGGCGTTAAAGGTGCTAAAGCCGAGCAATTATTTGATTTTCTTAAAGAAATGTCCGCCGTAAATCCAGAAGAAAGTTATTCAGCTTATCAAGGCGGTGCAATGGGCGTTGAGCTGAGTAATTCCTCCGAGTTTAACGATAATTTCCTTGATGATGTTATAAATCAGGTTGTATCTGATAAAACTGATTTAAAGCAGTCCTCTCCATCGGAAGTAAAGGTGCCGCCTCTAAATAAAGAAGACGTAGTTGTAATTGATAATTCCAAATCAGTTTGCGAAAATGGCAGAATTGTTAGAATTGGCGACGACGGGAAAAGTATTCTTATCCAAAATGATGAGAACTCAGAACCCGTAAAACTTCAAACCGATGATGACGGGAATATTATATCTTATGCCAAAAACGGCGAGTCATTTGTAATGACTGCCAAAAGACTGGGATTGAAAACAGAGGGCGAAGTATATGAAAGATTTAAAGAGTTAAACCAGAAAGCGGCGAAAAACGGCTACTTTTTAGTCGGCGGAAAGGTCAGAGTTCCGGCAGAAGCAGTGGAGAATCTGGCGTTAGATAAAGTTAATGTAAATTCTGATAATGAAATTGCAGCATACAATAAATTTATGGCAGAAAAAGCTAAAAAATCACAACAGAATAATGACGACGTAAATAGAGCACCCTCTCCGGCTGGTGAAGATAAGCCCGATGTTCCGCCTGCAAACGATTTCAAGCCGGAACAAAAACAGGAAAAAACTCCAAGCGGCAATCCTTTTAAACTTTCAGTTACAAAAGAGGATTTTGATGATGAAAATCTCAGCAAACGTTATGAACCGTCAAAATATAAAAAAGTTCATGACGGGAATACACTTAGATTTATAAATAAACAAACCGGTAAAATTGCACTTGCAAAAACAAAATTCGGGGATAATGGAGCTTTTGTATTAAGTTACAAAAATGGCAAACCAGATACCTCCATGGAGATTGATGCTTCAGGTTTAATGAAAAGAAGACAATATGAACAAGACGGCTCCCTAAAATCAGAGGCTTTATATGACGGAACTACGCTCAAGCTAAAAAGTGAAAACTTTAGAAATTCTGATGGCATTCTTACAAACTCAATCAATTACAATGAAAACGGAATAAAAACATCAGAGATTCTTTACCGTTCAGAAAAAGAAAATGATTATTTAAAGAAAGAATATCAGAGCGATGGCACACTGATAGCAACTTATGACGTTTTATCAAAAACATATGATTGTCCTGTTGCAAAAGAACTTAAGGAATTAATATACGCTAAAAATTCTATCGGGCTACCTGTTTCAAAAAGAGAAGAAATAAAAGATTCCATAATGAACAAAATTAATGATGAAAATGCAGTAATCATCCAAAAAGCATATAAATCAATGACAGGAGTAGAACTCCTTAAAGATTTAGGCGAAGAATGGTCATTGAGTGCTGCCGAAATAAAATCACTGAAAGAACACATAAATAAATGTATGGAAAACCCTCTGGATTATAAAGATAAATTTGAGAACACCAGTTCAAAAATAGAAAATCCTTACCATAGTGGGGATGAGTTTGCTGTTAAGCAGGACGGAGACACTATTACAGTAAAAAATAAAACCACCGGCAGAGAACATCAACTTGATTTGAACAGACTTACCGCACGTGTGGATGCCGATAAGAGGGTTCAATTAAAACAAATAATTCAAGGGCTTCCTGGTGAAGTTCTCGAAGATTTATGTATTGAAATGGATAGGATGACCTCAGAAGACACTTATGAGGAGTACGCTGGCTGGTATACTCAGGGTAAGACCTCCCCTTTATTCGGTATAAGTCTTAATGGTACGGATTTGATTAATATGAGAAATATAAATCCAAACACTCTCGTTCATGAACTCGGTCATGCCATTGATTATAACGGATTTATATCCAATACCAGCACAATTGGTGAAAATGAGAATTTCCAAAAAACAATTAAAAAAGAAATGGATAATTATCTTGCTAAAGGCAATAAGTGCTATGAAAGTGATGATATAAATTCTCAATACAGTGTTGATAAATATTATAATTACTGCACAGCTAATGAACGTGAAATGTTTGCAGAATGCTATACACTCTTAATGATGGGTGACTGTAATTCAAAAAATTGTATTCTGACATATTTCCCTGAGACCTTAAATGCTGTCAAAGAGCATTTACAATATGTACGTAACCTACCGGAATCAAAAAGACATTAACATATTAGCGAGGGCAGAACAATTACAATAAATGTTAACAAAACAAACAATAATACAAATACTGAGAAAATTACGCCTCAAAATCCGGTAAAAACAGAAAAAACAAACAGTGTTTTTTCTAAATACGACATTTTTAACGGCGAAATTGAACCGACAATGCAATCTATGGAAACGGGTGATTGTTGGCTTCTTGCCGGAGTAAATTCTCTTAATACAACCCCGTGGGGTAAAAAGATAATTAAAAATGCCCTTAGACCCGACGGTGAAGGCGGGGTCATCGTTACACTGAAAGGTGCTGACAGCAATCAGAAAGAGTATAGAATAACCTTATCTGAATTAGATAAAGTTCTTTTCAGCGGCAAATATTCTGTTGGTGATGATGATATGCTTGCAATTGAGCTTGCTGTAGAAAAATACGCAAAAAAACAAATTGCAGCCGGAAAAGTTGATAAAAATCCTCAAGAAGCCATTGTCGGCGGTATTGACCGGAATATGCTGTACCTGCTCTCCGGTACACCTGCACACGATTTTCACAAAAACGATAAAAATATAGATGCGGCTCTTGATAAAATTATGGCAAATCCACGTAAATATTCTGCTTACTGCGGTTTTCAGGAAGATACCGAAAATTTATCCTCCAATCACGCATACACGATTAAAGAAATAAAAAAAGACATTAAAGGAAACAAAATCGTAGTGCTGATAAATCCTCAGGATTCCTCCACTCCCGAAACTGTTTCTTATGAGGAGTTTCGCTCGAATATAAGGCTTATTTCTATACTGGATGACCCGAAAAATCCTGACAAAACTTTGAAATCCGAAGTCGATATACTGGATGAACAAATTGAAGCTCTTAAACAAGAATCAAAATAATAAAGAGATTATTCTCAAAAAGAATACTTGTGCATTATTTTTGCGTAATTCTGTTGACAAAAAAGTTTGAGCACATATTATGATAATATGGCTTAAATACCAAATTAGTATTGTAGTATAATTAGAAAAAAAGGAGATTAATCTCATGGCACGTGAAAAGTATGAACGTACGAAACCGCACGTTAACGTAGGTACAATCGGCCACGTTGACCACGGTAAAACAACATTGACAGCAGCTATTACCGCAGTTTTGGCTGCCGCAGGTCAAGCTTCATTGAAAAAATTCGATGAAATCGATGCTGCTCCAGAAGAAAGAGCAAGAGGTATAACCATCTCTACTGCTCACGTAGAATATGAAACAGATTCAAGACACTATGCACACGTTGACTGCCCTGGCCACGCTGACTATGTTAAAAACATGATTACAGGCGCAGCTCAAATGGACGGCGCAATCCTCGTTGTTGCAGCTACTGATGGTGCTATGCCTCAAACTCGTGAACACATTCTTCTTGCTCGTCAGGTTGGTGTTCCTAACTTGGTTGTATTCTTGAACAAATGTGATATGGTTGATGATCCTGAATTGTTAGAATTAGTTGAAATGGAAGTAAGAGAACTTCTTTCTTCTTATGAATTCGACGGTGACAACATTCCGTTCATCCATGGTTCTGCCTTGAAAGCTTTGGAAGCTGCTCAAGCTAACCCTTCAATCGCTCGTGGCGCTGATAAATGGGTTGACAAAATTTGGGAATTGATGGATGCTATCGATTCTTACTTCCCAACTCCTGAACGTGATTTGGATAAACCATTCTTGATGCCTGTAGAAGACGTATTCTCTATCACAGGTCGTGGTACAGTTGCAACTGGTAGAGTTGAACGTGGTATCGTTAAAGTTGGTGATGAAGTTGAATTAGTTGGTCTTGGCGAAACTAAGAAAACAACTGTTACAGGTGTTGAAATGTTCAGAAAATCTCTTGACCAGGGTCAAGCTGGTGATAACATCGGTGCATTGCTCCGTGGTATCGATAAAACTGATATTCAACGCGGTCAAGTTCTTGCTAAACCGGGAACTATCCACCCTCACACTAAATTCACAGCTAACGTTTACGTATTGACTAAAGAAGAAGGCGGACGTCATACTCCATTCTTCCCTGGTTACAGACCTCAGTTCTACATCAGAACAACTGACGTAACCGGTTCTATCAAATTCGACGGTCAAATGGTAATGCCTGGTGATAACGTAGTTATGGAAGTTGAACTTATCGCTCCTGTAGCTATCGAAGAAGGTATGAGATTCGCAATCCGTGAAGGCGGCCACACAGTTGGTGCCGGTGTTGTAGATAAAATTATCGAATAATTTTGCAAGGTTCGGCTCGCAGAGGCGGACTGAGAAAGCAACACTTAATAAGATAAATACTAAAAGAGCCGATAAAAATTTTTATCGGCTCTTTTTTATAAGTAACAAAAATGGCTGCAATTGCAGCCATTACAAATTTTTGTAAGCTCCTGTCAGGCAGGGCATAAGAATTTATTAGTTTACTGCCGAAGCTTTAAGTTTATCAAACTTAGTTTCAGAGTGAACCCTTTTCAAATATTTTGTTAATGATTTAGCTACCATTTTTGAACGTTTTTGAGCTTCCTGATCCAGAATTTCAAAGTATTCGTCAATGGATGACATAATGTAACCGTTTTCTTGTAATTCCAAATTTTCCATATTTCCCCCAGTATTTCCTAATCCTATTATAACAGCAATTTATTAATTTAGCCAAGTAATGTTTCTAAAAGTTCGGCATTTTTTACAGCTTTTTTAGAATTTCGGATTTGATTTCTGTACATATAAGTTCTTAAAGCTTCGCGGATTAATTCTGAACGTGTTCTGTTTTCAGAATTTGCCACATTGTCTATTTCGTCCAAAAATCTTTCAGGCATTGAAATTAATACTCTAGCCATTGTTAACTCCTTTTCATTTCCCTATGCTAAGCTTTTCCCATATATATAAAGTTATTTTGTACAGAAAAATTGCTTAATTTGTATATATTTTTTATAAAAACCTTAACAAAACTTTATTTACTAAAATCTTCTAACATAATAATTAGGGTCATTTTTCAACTCAAGGCGTGCTTTTTCGAGTTCGCTGTCGTCAAAATTTCTGGACAATATTTTTGCGGCTTTTTCACGAATAGTATATTCATCTATTTTTTTAGCGGTAAGGATTATCTTTTTTAAGTCAGCAAAGTTTACAGATTCGTAAAACTCATATATAGTTTCAAGACACCAGTATAATTTAAAAACTTCTTTATTAACCTTATATTTTCCGTCTTGAAAGTCAAAATCTTTAATAATATCTAATAGTAAAAAAGTTTTTTGGGTTAGTTTTTCGGTAAAATATCTGCAAAATACTGGATTTGATTTAAGATTAGATAATGCGGAAATAATATTGCGGCAAATATTAGCATTAATGTCAATAACAGCTTCAATAAAGATGTCATAACTTTCTATATTTTCAAAAAAATGTAAAAGTTCGGAATCCTCCATGAATTCCTTAATCTTCAAAGATACAGCTTCACGTATTTTTCCGTCCTGTCCTGTCAGATTATTTACTAAAACTCTGGCGTCTGTTTCAGAATTTATTGTGTCCAGCCGGAGTGCTGCTAACTGTTTTTCAACAATATTACCATTTTTAAGCATCTCAATTAACTCTTGCTGCGATAAGTTTTTTTCCATGAGTTCCAATGCGGCTTTAAAATTTTTATCTAAAGTTTCATAATAAGTATTATTCAAATCTAAACCTCAATGTCTTCTGTATAATTAATATAGCATAAAGTATAATGAAATTTGCACATTGCTCCGATTTAATGTATTATATCGGTATAATAAAATTTGTGAGGAGTTACCCTATGCAAGAAATAGTAAATTTTTTAAAAGAAATGTTTATGATTAAAAATGATGAGAAGATAGGATTGTCTCAATTTAAAACGAAAGAACCTGTTGACAAACCCGTCGTAAAGCCTGTTAAGGCGGCAGGAGAAGTAAAACTATCTGATTTGATGAGAAGAAGTTATTAGTTCAATACTTGTATTTTTGCAGGTTATACCTTATAATTAAATATATATTAATAAAGGAGGAAGTTATGCAAAAATCAACAATAGCCTTAAAAACGGGGGGGGGGGCAAACCGGATTCCTCTCAGCTAAAGGGTTTACACTTGCAGAAGTTTTGATAACACTTGGAATTATCGGAGTTGTGGCGTCAATGACTTTGCCGGCGATAATTCAAAAGCAGCAGAAATTGGAAACCTCAGCACGTTTAAAAAAGTTTTATTCATCTATGAGTCAGGCAATTCTAATGTCAGAAAGCGAAAATGGTTCTGCGATATACTGGACTTTACCGAACCGGAATTATACTGATGCTGATGGAAATTATAATTATGCTGAAATGAATAAAAATTCGGTATGGATGTTGAATAAATATATACTTCCGTATTTAAAGTATTTAAAAATAGATAACGGTAAGATCCCGGATGATTCATCTTCAGGTGAATTTCCTACAGTGTATTTTGCAGATGGATCTACTATGAAGCTGAAACTCGGAACCTGTTTTGATATGCACTTTGATTCTAACGGTCAAAAGAAGCCAAATAAAATGGGAAAAGATTTATTTGTATTTTATCTTTGTAATACATCAGGAGAGGGAGTTTTTGGAAATAAATATAAAACTTTCGGCCCGGGGGCTCTGGGTGGGATTAGTGCTTATCCCGATAGAGATACAGCATTAGCCAAATGTAAAAGTCAACCTTCTGTTTGTTCGGTTTTATTACAAAAATTTGATAACTTTGAATTTAAGGATGATTATCCATATTAGTATTCAATACCTTTACGGGCGGCAATACCGGTATCCCAGTAGTGTTTTACGGGTTCAATTTTAGACACCAGATGGGCAATATCTATTATTTCCTGTCTGGCGTTCCTGCCTGTTAGTACAATTTCCATTTCTTCCGGTTTATTTTTTAACACATCAAGCATTTCCTGTAAGTCAATAAATCCCATATCAATGGCAATATTTGCTTCATCAAGGATTATGAGATTGTATTCATCATTATTAATCGCTTTTTTAGCAAGTTCCCACCCCTCTTTTATGAGTTCAACATCTTTATCTGTTTTGTTGTTCTGATAAATTATCCTATCAGGGCCGGCCTGAACTATCGTAAGATTTCTCGCAATTTCGGGGGAGAGGTTTCTGAATGAATTTAATTCCCCGTAATCGTCTCCGCCTTTCATAAACATTATAATAAGAACTTTCCAGCAGCGTCCAAGAGCTCTCATTGCAAGTCCGAGCGAGGCTGTTGTTTTGCCTTTGCCGTTGCCGGTATAGACCTGAATGTAGCCGTGTTTTGCCCAATTAGGGTTTATTAAATTGTTAGAACAATTGTCTGTCATAATTATTTATTATATATT
>ERZ779843.2295-NODE-2295-length-18839-cov-2.951980_pt1 | contig 18839 bp, 16 predicted proteins | sample MGYA00511560_ERZ779843 | MGnify/ENA primary metagenome ERZ779843 (study PRJEB29588, sample SAMEA2158062) | human gut metagenome | biome: human gut; feature: human-associated habitat; material: faeces | place: Denmark | collected 2008/2010 ... | reverse complement strand
CGCCTACGCGGTCCGCGGTCTGGACATCAATACGTCCTACACGATTTACAATCTGCTCACGGAGCAGAAAATGAAGGGCATCGCCGTTGTGTACGTCGGTGAGGATTTGGATGTGCTGCTGGAGCTCTGCGACCGAATCGTTGTGCTCTGCGGCGGTCAGGTCTCCGGCGTTGTGGACGCCCGGACTGCCGATAAGCGTCAGGTGGGCGCTTTAATGACCCGCGTGGAAGGAGGCCATGAGAATGCCTAAGACATCCCTGTTCCATATTGCCAAGCGGGACGCAATGCCTTGGTATCAGGCCACACTGATTCGCGGCTGCGCGATTTTGCTGGCGCTGGTGGTCTGCGCGCTGGTCACGATGCTGATGACCGGTGAAAACCCCTTCAGCATTTACGCCACAATTTTCAAGGGTGCTTTCGGAACGGCCCGCAAAACATGGGTCACTTTCCAGAATTTGGCTGTTCTGCTGGGTATTTCCCTTGCGGTCACTCCGGCGTTCAAAATGCGGTTCTGGAATATCGGCGCAGAGGGTCAGATCTTGCTCGGCGGCATTGCAGCTGCGGCGTGCATGATGTATTTTGACAGTCTGCCGAACGGACTGCTGCTTGTTGTGATGTTCCTTGCGGCGGCAGCGGCGGGTGGATTCTGGGCGTTCATTCCGGGAATTTCAAAAGCAAAGCTGAACACAAACGAAACTCTGTTCACACTGATGATGAACTATATTGCAATTCAGCTTACGTCATTCTTCGTTACTTTTTGGGAGAATTCCTATGGTTCCAACATCGTCGGAACGATCAACCTTGAATCACACAAGGGATGGTTCCCGGACGTTTTCGGGCAGATGTACGGACTTAATGTCATTATCGTTGCGGTTCTTGCCGTAACAATGTACTTCTATCTTAAAAGCACAAAGCACGGGTTTGAAATTGCTGTTGTCGGCGAGAGCCACGACACGGCGCGGTATGCTGCAATCAATGTTCCTGCCGTAACCGTCCGCACGGTCACACTTTCCGGCGCAGTATGCGGCATTGCCGGCTTTCTTGCGGTTGCGGGACAGGGACACACGATTTCAACGAACACGGCGGGCGGACGCGGCTATGTGGCAATTATCGTTGCATGGCTTGCAAAGTTTAACACGCTTGTGATGATTCTTGTTTCCTTCCTCATCGTTTTCCTCGAAATGGGCGCACGCGAAATAGCGTCAAAGTTCAACATCAGCGATAATCTTTCGCAGGTCAGCACGGGTATCATCCTTTTCTTCATCCTCGGAAGTGAATTTTTCATCAATTACAAGGTTGCTTTGCGTGAGAAGGACGGCGCAAAGCAGTCGGCGGAATGAGCCGCGCGGAGCAGACACGGCAATAAAAACTGAAAGGGCAAAACAAAATGAAACAATTGATTATGCTAATCCAGGCGGCCGTATCGTTCGGCACGGTCATAATGTTCGGCTCCGCAGGCGAGATTCTGACGGAAAAATCCGGCAACCTTAATCTTGGTGTTCCGGGCATGATGTATCTCGGCGGCATTGCAAGCCTTGCGGGTTCGTTCTTCTATGAACGTGCCTGTGATGCAGCAGGCAAAGTTCCGAGTTCGTTCATGCTGATTCTGATCGCGCTTGTGTGTGCCTTTGCAGCGGCAGCAGCGGGCGGATTCATTTTCAGCTTTCTCACAACAACTCTGCGTACGAATCAAAACGTCACGGGTTTGACGCTTTCGATTTTCGGAGCGGGCATTGCAAATTTCTTCGGAGGTTCCCTCAACAAGCTTGCAGGCGGTGTCGGTCAGATAAGCGTTGAAAGAACCAGCAGACTCTTCCGCGCAGAGGTTTTCGGTTGGCTGCCGCTTCCCGAAACTTTGAAGCAGATGTTCTTTGATTACGGTTTTATGGTTTACGCCGCAATCATAATTGCAATACTTGTTCAAATCTTCCTCAAACGCACCAATCGCGGACTCAATCTCAGGTCCGTTGGTGAAAGCCCTGCAACAGCGGATGCTGCCGGTATAAATGTCACCCGTTACAAGTATCTTGCAACCTGTATCGGCGGCGGAATAACCGGGCTCGGCGGCGTTTACTATGTTATGGACTACATCAAGGGAACATGGGCAAACGACGGAACGATTGAAAACCTTGGCTGGCTTGCGGTTGCGCTCGTTATTTTTGCAACATGGAAACCCACCCGTGCAATATGGGGCTCCTACCTTTTCGGAATCTTTTTCTGGGCATACCTTCTGATCGCTTCCGGATTGACAAGGCGGTCACAGGAGTTGTTCAGGATGCTGCCCTATATCGTTACAATAATCGTACTCATTATTGTTTCGCTGCGCAGGAAAAAGGAGGATCAGCCCCCGGCAGCCCTCGGCCTGTCCTATTTCCGCGAGGAACGTTGAAAAATACACTCAGTTACACAAAATTAAAAGTATAAGTTCGGGAGTTTTCGGAATGAATGACTTTGAGCCGAAAATTCCCGAATTTTTGAGGCAGAGCGTCACTCGGTTCGATTTCGGATTTTACTGAAAATATTCACATTTTGTACATAAATTGAGCGGAATTATCGTTGATTTTTGCGCATAGGTTTGGCATAATAAGGTAAAGATCGGCGGTTTTGACGTCCGAATGACGGTGAGCGGATCTTCTGCCGTGCAGCTGCGGCGAAAAATTAAAACAAAAAGAAAAACAAGATGGAACGGAGAAAAACAATGGGATTCAAAAATGACAGCGTATACAGAACGAGACGGATACTCTGCCTTGTTATTTTTGTTCTGCTGCTTTCAATTATTGTTGTGTGCATATCGATCGCCTGCCGCGGAACATGTGCAAACCACGGCGATTCGCACGGCCCGGCGAGCGCAAAGCCGTCCACACCGCAGCCTGCGGTCACGGATACGCCCGCATTGCAAACGGAACCTGCTCAGACGGATAATCCTCCGGCAACTCAAACGGCAGAAACCCCGGCTCCTTCCGACGGAATCCCGCTCGTTGTTACGGAAGGGGACATGAATGCCGTCATGGCAAGACTGGAGCAGCTTAAAACACTTCCTTCGGACAAAACGATCATCCTGCTTGACGTTGGACACGGCGGATTTGACCCCGGTTCGATCGGACTTGATACGGGAGTTCATGAAGATGAACTGAACCTTCAGGTTGCACGGTTCGTTGCACAAAAATTAGGCGAAAAGGGTTACTATGTCTTTATGACGCGCATGGGCTCATATGCCGTTGCGGAAACCAAAAACGAGGATATGCGCCTGCGCAAAGAGTTCATGAAACTCGATATTTTCGATGCTGCAATCAGTATTCACATGAATTCGTACCCGGACGATCGCAGCGTTGACGGCACACGGCTCTTCTACTACAAAGAGGGCACCAAAGGGCAGACGCTTGCAACAATTATCCTTGACGAAATCTGCAAAGCAACGGGGCAGCGCAATCGCGGGACAAACAGCGGAGATTTGATGGTTGTACGCGAGCCTGTCGCGCCGAGCGCACTCGTTGAATGCGGATTCATTTCCAATGCAAACGAGGAGCGTTTGCTCGCAAATCCAAATTATCAGGAAAAGCTTGCTCAGGCGGTCGCAGACGGTGTTGAAAAGTTCTTTAACTCCGACACTTGAGGCCAGTAATGCAGATATTGCTGAAATGATAAAGAATCACGAAAAATCCGCGCAGAAAAAACTGTGCGGATTTTTGATTAAGTCACGTTTATAACACTTTATTCCACAAAATTCGTCCCATACCGCCATTTTTTGCCAAATTTGCAAATGGCGAAAAACAAACACAATCAAAAAGCAATTGCTAAGCCGAGTTGAAAACGAAAACTAACAGAGTAAAAACAAAATAAATATTGCAATATGAGAATAAACAGTAAAATCGAAACGAAAAACACTGTCGTTTTATCCCGCTGCAACCGGATTGAAAATGCGGTGAAATCAACAAATTTTGCGATTCGGGTTGCATTTTTTGAGATATGTGTTATAATGTATACGATGCGTTGAGTAAGGGGTGCGATCAGGGGCACGGAGCAGCGCATCAAAAAGCACAAACGGCTGACGGCTGAGCCGCCGCCGAAAACGAAGTCCCCGCTTTTGTGCGATCGGGCGGGGAGCCGCAGGCATCGGGCGCACGGTGCAAACGGCAAACCAAATGCATTTGTTAGAAAGACAGATGGGAAGGAGGCAGTATGAAAAAGCTGTTATCGGAAGCAGCAATTCGTGCAAAACGTATTTTTCTTGCAATCGCATCATTCTTCAGCACATTGTGGGCAAAGGTTCTTTCAACATTCCGAAAGAGCAAAAACGCTGAAGCAAAAACAACGTATTCACTCAACAACAAAAGCTCCGCGGGAGGAGCGGGCAAACATGTTTCCGCCGCAGGAGGCAAGGTGCTTTCATTCTTTAAGAGACTGCCTGCTCTTGCAGTGAAATACAGGCTTGCAGTATCATGTATCATGGTCGTCATAATCGGCGCAATCGTTATCGGCGTTGCGCTGGGCGGCAAATCTTCAAAAACTTTCAAGGGCGATCAGCAGGCTCTGCACTCGAGTGACAACCCGGCGGCGGTCACCCAATCCCCTCAGAACACCGAACCGGGATCCGCCGATGACCCAGGTGCAGCGACGGAGCAGCCCGGCGATACCGACCCGGCCGAAACCACGACACCTCAGGCAACGCATAACATCTATATCACCCCCGTGCCGATCGTTTCAATGCGTCCCGTTGACGAAACAAAGGATGTTGCGAAAGCAGGAGAACACAACGATGTGATTCCGGATGTTCAGGAAAGGCTCATGATCCTTTGGTACATGGATCAGGATGAACCCACGGATTATTTCGGAAATATAACAAAAAATGCATTGCGCGTATTCCAGCGCAGGAACGAACTTGAGGTCACGGGCAGACTTGATCCCGCAACATACGAACTGCTTATGTCGAATGATGCAAAGGCATACCTCTGCATGATCGGCGATTCGGGACAGGATGTTGTTGCTGTCAAACAAAGACTTTACGAACTCGGCTATGTCGATACGGAGGACGGCGGGTTTGACGAAGCTATGGAAGCCGGTGTAAAGGAATTCCAGGCAGCAAATAATCTTTCCGTTGACGGAAAAGTCGGAAGAAACACAAAAGAAGCTCTTTATAACCCGGAATGCGTGCCGAAAGCGTTTAACATCGGTGATTCGGGCGACAACATCCTGCTCTATCAGAACAGGCTTCAAAAACTCGGTTATCTCACAACGGAGCCCGACGGCATCTACGGAACCGATACTCAGATGGCGGTTCGCAGGTTCCAAGAGCAGAATTCGCTTATTGCGGACGGCTATCTCGGACCTATCACGAGGGATACGCTGATGAGCGATGACGCAGTCGGCAATGCGCTCAGCTACTCCATGCACGGGTCGGATGTTAAAAATGTTCAGCAGAGACTGTATGAGCTTAACTATCTCCGCGCAAAGAATATCAACAGCTACTACACAAGCCTTACCGAAAAAGCCGTGAAGCTTTTCCAAAAAAATAATGGACTTACCGTTGACGGCAAAGTCGGAAGGCATACCATGAACGTTTTGTTCTCCGATGATGCGGTGCGCGCCTCCTCCCCGGTAACGGATGGCGGAACCGGCGGCGGTGGCGGCGGCGGAAGCAATCCTACGCCCAAGCCTTCCGATCCCGATCCGGATCCCGATCCCGGTGAAGGCGCAAGTGAGCGTATCGACAGGTTTATCCGCATTGCGCGGAGCAAACTCGGTTGTCGCTACGTTCGCGGCGGAAAAGGACCGAACGTGTTTGACTGCTCCGGTTTTGTATACTGGTGCATCAACAAGGCAGGCATTTCGCAGGGCTACATGACGAGTTACATGTGGCGCAGCTGCACCCGCTATCAGCGCAACAACAATATCAACAACGTCAAACGCGGAGATGTAATCGTTTATTACGGTCACGTTGCAATATGCAGCGGCAAGTGGACAATGATCGATGCATCGCAGTCCAACGGCAGGATCGTTGAACGCTCGTTCAATTCCAACTATTGGCACCGCAACTTCATCTGCTCATTCCGCATATTCAGATAATATCGGAAAAGCAGTCGAACAGAAAATTTAACTTCATAAGGCGGAGCGGTGAATGCATTGCTCCGCCGATTTCTTTTGCGGCAAAAAAACACTTGCAATTATCCTTCGAATGCTGCATAATGAAAAGCGCAAAGAAACAACACAAAAAGGCATGAAGCAGCCGACGGTGCATAAAGGCAACGACATATAAGTGCCGACGGCATATGCCGATGCAAAAAAGAACGGACAGCGAATGACTATGAAAAAAGAAAGCAGACGCAATATTTCAAAAAAAACGGTTTATTTCGGCATTGTTTTCACAGCGGCGGGTTTTGCTTTGCTTGCTGTGCTTTTTGCGATGACGGGCAAACAAAACTCAACCATGAGCAGGCTTCGGGCGGAAAGGGAGGAACAGCAGCGCAAACTTCGGGAAGCCGAAATTCAGCAGGAGGGGCTTGAAGAGCTGAATGCATATATTTCGAGCAGTGAATTCCTGATAAGATACATGCGCGAAACGCAAGGATATATGCTGGACGGAGATATAAGGTTTGATGTTGATGATCCGAATGCAATTATCACAACATCGGTGCCGATTTCAAGCGCACCGGTCTCTGCCGACGCTCACGATACGCCGGAACCGGCGGAGCCGACAGCAGAACCCTGAAGAGGCGCAATCTGCGAATACAACCTGCAAAGGAGTAAAAAATGACGGATACTTACGAAAAAAATGACATTGTCGGCAAAGCGGATTCCGCTGCGGTTATTGATATAGGTTCAAACTCAATCAGATATGCGGCGGGCAGGAACGGAAAAAAACTCGTAATAACAACGCGTCTCGGCTCAGGCCTTGCACAAAACGGGCGGCTTGATGAGGAACGAATGGAAAAGAGCATTTCCGTAATTTCAGCTTTGGCATCGAATGCCCGTCATTCGGGATATATTCCTTTCGCCTATGCGACAAGTGCGGTCCGCGATGCATCGAACAAAGCTGAATTTATAAACAGATTAAAGCAAAAATGCGGTATCACGGTCGATGTTTTGAGCGGAGAAAGAGAGGCGCAGTATGCGTTTGAAGCGGCATGTAATTCTTCCGACGGGTGCAGCGCACTCATTGATATCGGCGGCGCGTCAATGCAGATTGCGGAGGCAAAAAGTAAGGTGAGTTATCCGATAGGCTGCGTTCGCGGAAAAGATATTGCGCTGCAAAACAGCGGTAAAACGGACTGCGATGATGATTTTGAGACGCAGCGTACCGCAATAAACCAATATATGGATGAAATTATCGGCACGCCGAACCGACGGCTCGGAAAATGTGCGGGAATCGGCGGAACAATAACCACTCTTGCTGCTCTTTCGCTCGGTATGCGTGAATATGACCGCGATGAAATTGAAAAGGCTGTTCTTAACAAGTCAGAGGTTGAACAGCTGATTGTCGCATTAAGCACAATGGGCACGGAAAGAAAACTGAATCCGCTGCTCAGAGAGAGGCACGACGTCATAATGTATGGGGCGGCTGTTCTGGCACATGCAATGGAACTGTTCGGGATTGAAGAGGTTCATGCCCGTGATCATGACGGCTTGGACGGATACATGCAGTATGTGACGGAGCATTTGCTCTGACGGAAACTGCCGAAGGTTGTGCCAAAAAAATAAGCGAAAAAAAGAAAAGCATTGCTTGAGGAGGATTAAATAATGAGGCTGATTATAGCGTCAAACAATAAAAATAAGATTCGCGAGATTAAAGAGATACTCGGCGACAGATTTGAAGAAATTGTTTCAATGAGGGAAGCGGGCATTGAACTCGATGTTGAAGAGGATGCGGATTCGTTCATCGGCAATGCACGCAAAAAAGCGGAGGAAACAGCGAAACTTTGCCCGCAGGATGCCGTGCTTGCGGATGATTCGGGCCTTTGTGTCGATGCTCTGAACGGCGCACCGGGAGTGTATTCGGCAAGATTCGCCGGGGAGGGGCATGATGACGCCGCAAACAGGGCAAAGCTTTTTGCCGAACTTCGGGATGTTCCCACTGAAAAGCGGACTGCGCATTTTGCATGTGCAATGGTGCTTGTGCGTCCGGGAGAGCCCAATATTGAGGTTGTCGGAAGGGTTGACGGCCGCATTCTGTTCGAAGAGCGCGGTGAAAACGGTTTCGGATATGATAATATGTTTTTGTATGAACCGTTCGGCCTGAGTTTTGCGGAAATCGATGCCGAACGCAAGAACGGCGTCAGCCACAGGCGCAGAGCGTTGGAAATGGTGCTCGATGCGCTGAAAAAACAGTAATCGTTTCAGCAGAAGATACAGGGTAAAAAACAAAGCAAAAAACAAATGCCTCCGCGGAATGCGGCGGACTCGGGGAGAGCGTACGAAAGATGAAAGTTGCAGTTGTCAGCGATACACACGGCTGCCTGTCCATGCTTGACAGGTGCATTAAACTCGCAGGTCAGGTTGATGTGTGGTGTCATTTGGGGGATTTGACTTCGGATGCCGAAGCGCTCATGAGCAGAACGAATGCGAAGGTTTATGCGGTGCGCGGGAATTGCGATTATTTCGGAGGCTCGGCGCAAAGATACGAGAGCGAAGCCGTTGTTGAGCTTGGCGGAGCAAGAATCCTGATGATGCACGGCCATACGCACGGAGTCAGCCCGTATTCGTATGACAAAGCTGCATACAGGGCGGAGGAACTGCATTGCTCCGTGCTGCTGTTCGGACACACGCATATTTCAATCGTGAACAATGACGGGAGAGTGCTTGCGGTGAATCCGGGCAGCCCGTCCTGTCCGCGCGGAGGCAGAAGTCCCTCGTTTGCTCTGCTCGAAATTGAGAACGGCGATGTGCGGGCGGAAATTATAACAATGTGAAATTTTACGCCGAATTTATTTCGAGAAAACGAAAAAGGAAAAACATACCAAAATACTCGGAATTTAAGGAGGCGCGGTATTTTAAACTACAAACAGGACAAAAAATAAATATATTATTGAACTCCGCAGAACGGCAAATGTCGATTTGCGGTTTTTTTGTCTGAATTTCGGGCATTTGAAGCCCGTTTTTTGCCGCAGCAAGCAAATTTTCGGGAAAAACACGCACGCGAACAAGCTCGAATTATAAAAAGTATAATATCGATATTTCTTTCGCCTGCTTGCAAAAAGCATGGTTGCGTGTTATAATCACAATTGGCATAGGCGAATGCAAAAAATGAAAGTATTTGCCGTTCGTGCCGATTTATATCGAAGTCATACAATGAATGAGTATAGATTCGAAAGGAGCAATCACAGTCAATGTATAAGATTACGCTGAGAAAAGAACTCAATCCGACCGTCACCATGATGGAAATCGAAGCTCCCCTCGTGGCGAAAAAGGCAGAACCCGGTCAGTTCATCATTCTGCGCGTCAACGAAGACGGCGAGAGAATCCCCCTGACCATTGCGGGTTATGACAGAGAAAAGGGCACAGTAAGAATCATTTTCCAGATTGTCGGTGCAACAACAACTCTGCTTAATGCAAAAAAAGAAGGCGAATACATTCAGGATTTCGTCGGTCCCCTTGGCGTTGCAACCCATATCGAAGGGCTGAAGCGCGTTTGCATCGTCGGCGGCGGCGTGGGCTGCGCAATCGCTCTGCCCATTGCACAGAAGCTGCATGAAATGGGCTGCGAGGTAACAAGCGTTATCGGTTTCCGCAGCAAGGATCTGCTGATTCTTGAAGATGAGTTCAAAGCTGCTTCCGACAGGCTCTTTGTTATGACAGACGACGGTTCTTACGGCAGGCACGGCAATGTTTGCGTACCTCTCAACGAAATGTTCGCAAACGGCGAAAAATTCGATGAAGTTATCACCATCGGTCCGTTGATCATGATGAAATTCGTTGTTGCAGCCGTCAAGCCCACGGGCATTCCCTGCACGGTTTCAATGAACCCGATAATGATTGACGGCACAGGCATGTGCGGCGGCTGCCGCCTCACCCTGCACAGGGACGGCGAGCGCATTACAAAGTTCGCATGTGTTGACGGCCCCGACTTCAACGGCTATGAAGTTGATTTTGACGAAGCAATGAGCAGAGGCGCGATGTATCGCGATTTCGAACGCCATGCGCTCGAAGAAACCTGCAATCTTCTCAACAAGGAGGTAAAATAATATGCCTAACATGAGCCCCAAAAAGAACGAAATGCCCACCCAGGCACCCGAAGTACGCGCACACAACTTCAACGAGGTTGCAACCGGCTATTCCGAAGAGACCGCGCTTGACGAGGCGCTCCGCTGTCTCAACTGCCCGAAGATGCCCTGCGTCAGCGGCTGCCCGGTCAATATCCATATCCCCGAGTTTATCGCAAAGATTCGCGAGAACGATTTCGAGGGCGCATATCAGGTCATTCAGCAGACCTCCTCTTTGCCCGCAGTCTGCGGCAGGGTATGTCCTCAGGAACTCCAGTGCGAAAGCAAGTGCGTTCGCGGCATCAAAGGCGAACCCGTCGGCATCGGCAGACTTGAACGCTTTGTTGCAGATTGGCATAACGCTCATTCCACCGAAGCTCCCAAAGCTGCGCCTTCCAACGGCCACCGCGTTGCAGTTGTAGGTTCCGGCCCCTCCGGCCTTACCTGCGCGGGCGACCTTGCCAAGAAGGGCTATAAAGTCACCGTTTACGAAGCTTTGCACACCGCAGGCGGTGTTCTTGTTTACGGTATTCCCGAATTCCGTCTGCCCAAGGCAATTGTTCAGAAGGAAGTTGACAACCTGACCGCCATGGGCGTTGATATGGAAACCAACACCGTTATCGGCAAGACTCTCACCATTGACGAGCTGTTCGAACAGGGCTTTGAAGCTGTTTTTGTCGGTTCCGGTGCAGGCCTTCCCAACTTCATGAACATCCCCGGTGAGGCATACAAAGGCGTTTACTCCGCAAACGAATTCCTGACCCGCAGCAACCTCATGAAGGCATACAAGGCTGATCCCGTGACCCCCATCATGAAGGGCGGAAACGTTGCGGTCGTCGGCGGCGGCAACGTTGCAATGGATGCTGCAAGGACTGCGCTGCGCCTCGGTGCGGACAAGGTCTATATCGTTTATCGCCGCTCCCTTGAGGAACTTCCCGCTCGCCGTGAGGAAGTTGAACACGCAATGGAAGAGGGCATTGAATTCAAACTGCTCAACAATCCCGTTGAGATTCTCGGTTACAACAACCCCGATGACAAGCGCGATCCCAAGAACGGTTTCGTCACCGGCATGAAGTGCATCCGCATGGAACTCGGCGAACCCGATGAAAAGGGCCGCCGCCGTCCCGTTCCCGTGCCTGGCAGCGAGTTTGTGCTTGATGTCAACACCGTTATCATCGCAATCGGCACCAGCCCCAACCCCCTCATCAAGTCCACCACCAAGGGTCTTGAGGTAAACAAAAAGGGCGGAATTGTTGTTGAAGAAGGAACAGGTCTCACAAGCCGCGAAGGCGTTTACGCCGGCGGTGATGCCGTTACCGGTGCCGCAACCGTTATTTCCGCAATGGGTGCGGGCAAGGCGGCTGCAAAGGCGATCGACGAGTATCTCAGCAATAAATAATCGGTTCAAAGCCGCTGTTTCGGCATAAAAACCGAAATTCGGCAATGAAAAAGATACTTGGCACAGTATCAATTTGATACGGTATCAAATACGCTCCGCTGTCCGAAATACGGCGGCGGAGCGCGGAAAAACAAAACCGAACAAAAACAATTTGCAGATTAAATCTCTGCCGACCGAAAAGCTTTGCGCGCGCATCATGCATGCGGCATCGGTTCGGCTCGGGAGACCTGCAGGGACTTTCCGGGCTTTTGTTTTTCAAATGGAATCAGAAACAAATCGACTGTTCCCGAAATTCGGAGAAAACAGCGATTTCAAAATATATATTTTAATAAGGAGACGGAACATGAACAAAGAGTTCGATTACAACGTGCTCGATGAAATTCTGAAAGAACACAATTACGATGAATCCCACACCGTTACCATTCTTCAGGAAGTTCAGGCACACTACAGCTACCTGCCCAAGGAAGCTTTCCCTTATCTTGCGGAAAAGCTCGGCGTACCCGAGGCAAAGATTTACGGCGTTGCAACATTCTATGAGAATTTCTCCCTTGAACCCAAGGGCACGAATATCATTCGCTGCTGCGACGGCACGGCTTGCCACGTTCGCCATTCCACCGAAGTTCTTGACTATCTGCGCAAGGAACTCGGCCTTTCCGCAGCGAAGAGAACAACGGATGACCTTAAATTCACCGTTGAAACAGTTTCATGTCTCGGCGCATGCGGTCTTGCACCGGTCATCACCGTAAACGGCAAAGTCTATTCCCAGATGACAAAGGAAAAGGCAGCCGAAGTCCTTAAGGAACTCAGGGAGGAGAATTAACATGCTTAAAAACAGGCAGGATCTTATCGCGCTTCGCGAGGGCTGCATGGCTGCGGCTCAGCTCCAGAAAAGAAGGATTCTTGTTTGCGCCGGCACGGGCTGCGTATCCAGCGGCTCACTGAAGATCTTTGACAGGCTCAAAGAACTCATCGAAGCAAACGGCATCAGCTGCCCCGTCGAACTCAAGGTTGAACCCCATGAACCCGGCATCCATGGCGGCGAGTGCGCATGTCACGCTCAGGCAGAAAATGCCGATAACAGCATCGCAATGAAAAAGAGCGGCTGCCACGGCTTCTGCGAAATGGGTCCCCTTGTTCGCATCGAACCCGAGGGATACCTCTACACCAAGGTTCAGCTTTCCGATTGCGAAGAAATCGTTGAAAAAACGATTCTCAACAACGAGCCCATCGACAGGCTTGCATATAAGCGCAACGGCGAAATCTACAGGAAACAGGAAGAAATTCCCTTCTACAAAAACCAGACCCGCATCGTTCTTGAACACTGCGGCCACATTGATGCACTTTCCGTCAAGGAATATCTCAGCATCGGCGGTTACACCGCTTTTGAAAAGGCTCTGTTCGACATGACTCCCGATGATATCGTTAACGAAATCTCCGAGTCCAAGCTCCGCGGCAGAGGCGGCGGCGGCTTCCCCACCGGCAAAAAGTGGGCACAGGTCAAAGCACAAAAAGCCGAACAGAAATACGTTGTCTGCAACGGCGACGAGGGCGACCCCGGCGCATTCATGGACAGGAGCATCATGGAAGGCGACCCGCACCGTATGCTCGAAGGTATGATGATCGCAGCAGTTGCCTGCGGCGCAACCGAAGGTTATATCTATGTCCGTGCCGAATACCCCCTTGCGGTATTCAGACTCCGCACCGCAATCGAACAGGCAAAGGAAATCGGCCTGCTCGGCAAGAACATTCTCGGCAGCGGCTTTGATTTCGATCTCCATATCAACCAGGGCGCAGGCGCATTCGTTTGCGGCGAAGGTTCCGCATTGACCGCTTCCATCGAAGGCAAGCGCGGCATGCCCCGCACCAAGCCCCCGCGCACCGTTGAACACGGTCTGTTCGAAATGCCCACCGTTCTCAACAACGTTGAAACCTATGCAAACGTTCCTTCCATCATCTCCAAGGGCGCAAAGTGGTTCTGCACCATCGGTACCGAATCCAGCCCCGGCACGAAGGCGTTCGCAATCACCGGCAATATTGCAAACACCGGTCTTATCGAAGTCCCCATGGGCACCACTCTGCGCGAAGTCGTCTATACTGTCGGCGGCGGTATGCGCGGTGAAGGTCAATTCAAAGCCGTTCAGATCGGCGGTCCTTCCGGCGGCTGTCTGACCGAAAAAGATCTTGACCTGCCCCTTGATTTCGACTCCCTCAAGAAAGTCGGCGCAATGATCGGTTCCGGCGGCCTTGTCGTCATGGACGAGGATACCTGCATGGTCGAGACCGCCCGCTTCTTCATGCACTTCACCCAGAACGAATCCTGCGGCAAGTGCACCCCCTGCCGTGAAGGCACCAAGCGTATGCTTGAGATCCTTGAGCGCATCGTTCACGGCAAGGGCGAAGAAGGCGACATCGAGCTGCTGCTCGAACTTGCGGACACCGTATCTTCCACCGCTCTTTGCGGTCTCGGAAAATCCGCACCCAACCCCGTCGTCAGCACGATTAAAAACTTCCGCGACGAATACGAAGCGCATATTTTCGAAAAACGCTGCCCCACCGGCAACTGCGCAAGGCTGAAGAGAATCGTGATCGATCCCGCAGTCTGCAAAGGCTGCTCCAAGTGCGCAAGGCAGTGCCCCGCAGGCGCGATCAGCGGCGAGCTTAAGAGCCCGTTCCATATTGACCTTACAAAGTGTCTCCGCTGCGGCGCATGTATCACCGCCTGCCCGTTCCACGCAATCAGGGAGGAATAAACAATGGAAAAGAAATTTATGTATGTTGACGACATCGCCGTTGAGCTTAACGGCGAGAAGAACGTCCTTGAAGTAATCCGCAAGGCGGGCATCGACATGCCCACACTTTGCTACCACCCCGAGCTGTCCATCTACGGCGCATGCCGTATGTGCATGTTTGAAAATGAGCGCGGCGGTCTTGATGCTGCATGTTCCGCACAGCCCCGTGCCGGCATGAAGGTTTATACAAACACCGAAAGGCTCCGCAAGTATCGCAAGAATATCATCGAGCTGCTGCTTGCAAACCATTGCCGCGACTGCAACACCTGCGAAAAGAACGGAAACTGCAAACTCCAGCAGCTTGCAAAGCGTTACGATGTTCGCACCGTTCGTTTCCCCAACACCGCAAAGACCGATGTTGACGATTCTTCCGTAAGCATCACCCGCGATGCAAGCAAGTGCATCCTCTGCGGTCAGTGCGTCCGTATGTGCAACGAGATTCAGTCCGTCGGCGCGATCCACTATGCGCACCGCGGTTCTCATATGCTCATCAGCACCGCCTTTGAACGTCCCATTGCCGAAACCGTATGCGTCGGCTGCGGTCAGTGCGCGGCAGTCTGCCCCGTCGGTGCAATCACCATCAAGCAGGATACCGCAAAGGTTTGGAAGGCGATCGCCGATAAGAACCTTGTTGTAACGGCGCAGGTTGCTCCCGCCGTCCGCGTTGCGATCGGCAAGGAACTCAACATGCCCGAAGGAACCGATGTCATGGGCAAACTCGTTGCCGCAATGCATCGCATGGGTATCGACAAGGTATACGACACATCCGTCAGTGCCGACCTCACCATCCTTGAAGAAACCGCAGAATTTGTTGAACATCTCGGCAAAAATACCGGAATGCCCCTGTTCACTTCCTGCTGCCCCGGCTGGATTCAGTTTGCAGAGAAGAAGCATCCCGAAATCATGCCCTATATCTCCACCTGCAAATCCCCGATGCAGATGCTTTCCGCGCTCATCGTCGAGCAGCAGAAGGATTGCGAAAAGAAACATTTCAACATCGCCGTAATGCCTTGCACCGGCAAAAAATTCGAGGCTGCACGCAGCGAATTCACCCATGACGGCAAGCCCGATGTTGATGCTGTTATCACAACTCAGGAGCTCATCCACATGATCAGGACTGCCGGCATCGAATTCGATACCGTTGTTCCCGAAGCTATCGATGCACCTTTCGGCATGTTCTCCGGTGCAGGCGTCATTTTCGGCGCAACCGGCGGCGTTACCGAGGCTGTTCTCCGCAGGGTTTCCGATGACAAGTCCATCAATGCAATCCGCAGCATCGGCAATTGCGGCGTTCGCGGCACCGAAGGCGTGAAGGAATTCACCGTTCCCTTCAACGGCGGCGAACTGCGCATTGCGGTCGTAAGCGGTCTCGGCAATGCCGAGAAGCTTATCAAGCAGCTTCTTGCAAAAGAAGTCAGCTTTGACTTTGTTGAAGTTATGGCGTGCCCGGGCGGCTGCGTAAACGGCGGCGGTCAGCCTGTTACCCTCGAAAATGCAAAGAAAGTCAGGGCGGACGGTCTGTATTCTTCCGATATGACCAACACGCTTAAGACTTCCGACACCAACCCCCTCATGGATAAGCTCTATGCCGATTATGTCAAGGGCAGGAACCATGAGATGCTCCACGTTCACTATAAACATAACTGAGTCATTGTGCACGGTTTGCACATGAGTCGGCAACATAGGAAGTGAATTTCACAGAAATTAACTTTCATAGAAATTGACTTTTCATAGAAACAGACTTTCACTCCGTCCGAATTTGATTTCGGACGGAGTGAATTTATTGCCCGGAGTGAGCTTTTTATGAGAAACGGGCTGCTTAAAGTTCTTATTCTGCTCGATGATACCGGAATTCGTGAGTTAGAAGTGCTGAAACGAATTTTCAGGGTAATGTAAAATAATAAATAGAGCAGAAAGGACAGTTCGTTGTTCTTTTTTTCATTTTTGATGAAGACGGGGGTTGAAAAAACAACTTGAATGGTATAATATAAAGAACAGAAAATACTCGGACGGAGGTAATTCCGAAATGAAATTAACCAAAGAAAACTTCATGCTTTTTAACGATAATTGGGCACTCGTCACAGCGGGCAGCCTGACGCATTACAACACGATGACGATAAGCTGGGGCAGTCTCGGCTGCATATGGAACGGTGAGGATTCGGCGCGCCCGATAGTTTCCGTTTATGTCAAACCCTGCCGCTATACGCATGATTTCATTGAAAACAACGAAATTTTTACGGTCACATTCTTTGATAAGAAATATAAGCCCGATCTCGGCATTCTCGGCAGAGAGTCCGGACGCGACGGCGATAAAGTTGCAAAAACGTCACTCACTCCGATTGCGGTTGGCGGCAGTGTCGGCTTCAGGGAAGCGGACACAACAATAGTTTGCAGAAAAATATATAAACAGGATTTTGATACCGCAAACATGCCGAAGTCGGTGATTGAGGCTTATTATCAGACCGAAGCGCCGCACACGATGTATATGGGTGAGGTGCTTGAAATAATCGAAAAGAAATAAGAAACATACGGATAAGGACAGAGCTGCTCTGCAATAATATCTGCGCCGGCAACCGCGGCGATACTAATCATGAAAGAAAAAATTGCTGATAAGGATTGGCATTTTACACCGCTTACACATGAATACTTTCATTGCGGCGGAAAAACGGGAGTGCTGCTTCTGCATGGCTTCACAGGTACTCCCGCAAACATGCATTCAATTTGGAGATGTCTTGAAGCCGACGAACAGGAATGCCGCTTGAATACAGCGGTCGAAAATGAAAACGGATACACAATTTACGCTCCGTTGCTGTCGGGTCACGGGACAAATCTGCGGAACATGCGGAAATCATGCGCACAGGATTGGATAGATGATGCGTTAAAGGCTTATGACCGATTGACTGCGGCGGGATGCGAAAAAATCTATGTTGCCGGGTTAAGCATGGGCGGGCTGCTTGCTGCAATTGTTGCTTACGAAAGACATGTTGACGGCGTAATTATGATCTGCGCACCGGCGAAGATGAAGCTTTATCTGCATATTTGCAGATTTATTTCGCTTGCGGTGCCTTATATTAAAACGGGTGAACCTCACTGGCAGGAGGATGAGGAAGCGCAAACTTATATGGGCATGGCCACAGCAAGAATTTCCGATTTGAATAGAATACGCCGCCGTGCAAACAAAGCGGTTTCGAAAATAACTGCACCGCTGCTCGTAATTCAGTCGCGAGAGGATAACAAGGTTGCGCACGGCAGCGCGGAACGGATTCTTCGGAGTGCAGAATCAGCCAAAATTGCGGAAGCTGTGTTTTTTTCGGGTGCGAAGCACGGAATAACATACAGCAACAAGAGGGGTGAGGCGGCTGAATGCGTAAAAAACTTCATTGCAGCGCAAGACTCGGGGAGATAAAAATGCGCCTTTTGAGAGCTGCCGACTGTGCCGAATTTGCAAAAAAAAGCGGAATTTGCTAATATACTTTTTAATATAATGAATGAAAAGAGGGCAAAAAGGGGTTATAAACGTCGAAAGGAAATTGCAGCACTCTGGGATAGTCGTGAACAATACAGAAGGCAATGCGGCGTAAAAAGGGACGGAAAGAAAAACGGAAAAAAGTGTTGACAAAAGCTTGCGGGGGAGGTATAATAGCAAAGCTGTCGGACGAGAGAGACAAGCGAGCGAAACCGAGGTGAGAGCCGAGGGGTGCGAACGGAAGTGAGCAGCGCGAGCGAGTCGAGGGGAAGGCAGCCCGGTGAAAGGACGGAAGTTCGGGAACCGGATGTTCCTTGAAAACCGTATAGTGAACCAAGAAGAGATGCTCGAGAGAGCAGATCAAGCGCAAACAAACAAAAGTAATTTTGAGACGACCGGCGGTCTGTCGGATGACGAAGTCGCGAGACAGACGCAAAATAAATAAGAGCAAAAGCGCGAGCTTTTAAAGGATTTTAACTCAAGAGTTTGATCCTGGCTCAGGACGAACGCTGGCGGCGTGCTTAATACATGCAAGTCGAACGGAGTTAAGGGTTTCGGCCTTTAACTTAGTGGCGAACGGGTGAGTAACGCGTGAATAACCTGACTCAAAGAGGGGGATAACAACGGGAAACTGTTGCTAATACCGCATGAGACCACAACACCGCATGATGAAGGGGTCAAAGATTTATCGCTTTGAGAGGGGTTCGCGTCCCATTAGGTAGTTGGAGGGGTAACGGCCCACCAAGCCAACGATGGGTAGCCGAGCTGAGAGGCTGATCGGCCACACTGGAACTGAGACACGGTCCAGACTCCTACGGGAGGCAGCAGTAGGGAATATTGGGCAATGGGCGCAAGCCTGACCCAGCAACGCCGCGTGAGGGAAGAAGGTTTTCGGATTGTAAACCTCTGTCCTATGTGACGAAGGAAGTGACGGTAGCATAGGAGGAAGCCCCGGCTAACTACGTGCCAGCAGCCGCGGTAATACGTAGGGG
>ERZ779843.2279-NODE-2279-length-18958-cov-8.018357_pt1 | contig 18958 bp, 18 predicted proteins | sample MGYA00511560_ERZ779843 | MGnify/ENA primary metagenome ERZ779843 (study PRJEB29588, sample SAMEA2158062) | human gut metagenome | biome: human gut; feature: human-associated habitat; material: faeces | place: Denmark | collected 2008/2010 ... | reverse complement strand
CCCCCCCCCCCTTCTGAGATTTAAAGCTATAATTGAGTTTTCCATAGATACCTCCGTTTATTAATAATATTATAATTTAATTTTGTTATGTTCATCGACCATAACTATAGTAGGTTTATACCCTTCAAGCTCATCAGGATTCAGGTTTGCGTAAGAAACGATAATAACTTTGTCTCCCGGCTGAACTTTTCTTGCAGCAGCACCGTTAAGGCAAATACATCCTGAATCAGGTTCACCTTTTATCACGTATGTTTGGAATCTTTCTCCGTTATTAATATCAAGTATATCAACTTTTTGCCACTCTTTAATTTTTGCAGCGTTCATTAAAGTTTCGTCCAGTGTAATAGAGCCTACGTAATTTAAATTAGCATCTGTAACCGTGGCTCTGTGTATTTTTGAAAATAAAAATTCTTGTAACATATTTTTCCCTCACACGAAATTTTATATCAAACAAAATAAAAAAAAAAGACCACTTTTAAAGCGGTCTTTTTTTATTTAATTAAAAATTTAATCAATAGATTGCTGCATAATTTCAAAAGGTTTTTCAGCAACTTTCATTGTTTCTTCATCGATAATACCTCTTTTTAATTCAGAAAAAGTTGCTTTTCTCGAATTAAATTTTTTCTTGAGGAATTCATAAGAAACTTTAGGGTCGCATTTGTCTCCGCAGGTGAACAAATCAACTGCGGCATAACCCAATTCAGGCCAAGTATGAATAGCCAGGTGGCTTTCTGAAATAATAACCACACCTGAAACGCCATAAGGGTTAAACATATGGAAACATTTTTGGACAATAGTAGCACCACATTCAAGGGCGGCATCCACCATGTACTTTTCTACTTTATCAATACTGTTTAATGTGTTTGGATCACATTCAAAAAATTCTGCTAAAACGTGTTGTCCTAAGTGGATTTCTTTTTTACCGTTCTCTTGAAACGCTGTAAATGGTGATGTTATTGCCAATTCATGTGCCTCCTTTTATACAATGTATATTTACCTACAAATAATTGCTTTCGCAATAAACATATTACAATAAAAATCAAAAAATTTGTAAAATTTACACTTTAAAAAATAAATTTTACAAAATTTTTACATTTAATATGCCCGAAAATCTTTAAGGAAGTAAGATACGGTCAGGCTATTTTTATTAAGAATTATTAACCATTAAGTTGAATGTATCTTTTAAAGCAATACTTTTTTATATAAAATTAGCTTATGAGTAAAATTTTGGTATGTGATGATGACTCGGCAATTAACGAGCTTATAAAAGTAAATTTGGAATTAGAAGGGCATAACGTGTTACAGGCTTTTGACGGAACTACAGGTTTTGCCTTATGTAAACAGGAACTGCCGTCTCTTGTTGTTCTGGATGTAATGATGCCGGAAGTTGATGGATTTACGGTTGCTCAGAGAATAAGAAAAAACGAGTCTACCAGAGATATACCAATTTTAATGCTAACAGCGTTATCACAGCTTGAAGATAAAGTAAACGGCTTTAATATTGGCGTTGATGATTATCTGGTTAAACCCTTTGAAATGGAAGAATTGAAAGTACGTGTAAGAGCATTGCTAAAGCGAACTAACCAAATACCGGTATCAGCTTCAACGAGAGAGATACTGACATTAGGGGAAATAACGCTTCTTCCTGAAACTTATTCTGTAAAAATCGGAGAAAAACAGGCTAAATTAACTCCAATAGAATTCGATATATTTAATCTTCTTTTTCAAAACTATGGCAATATGGTGTCTTCTGCTCAATTATTAAAAGACATCTGGGGATATTCCCCAGATGATGATATAGAGACTATCAGAGTGCATATACGTCATTTGCGAACAAAGTTGGATAAAATATCCAACGGGAAGAAGTATATTGAAACTATTTATGGCGGTGGATATAAATTAAATATTTAATCTCCTTTTTCCATGTTATCTCTGAAGTGTTTAAGCTTATACAGGAGTTCCGTTGCTAAACCTGCAAGATATTCTTTGTTATTTGTATTATAAAGCTGCAAACCGTCCGTTAATTTGCTGCTTAATCTTATGAGTTCAGCTGTCCTTTTTAAGCTGTGCATTACTTAACCTTTCTTTATTAAAATAAGGAATATAATGTAAAAATGAATTGTGATACTTATTAATTTATCATTTTAGGCGTGATAAGTCAATAAGAATTATAATTATAAAAGGATGAAAATACTCGCAATATTAAAATATTTAATAGCTCAGGAAGCTACGACAATGACAAAAATTGCCGAACGGTTACTTGTTGAGAAAAACAGAAACCTGTCAATGAATAATTTATCAAGGAAATTAAGAACTGAAACCATAAAATATGTAGAAGTCGCAGAAATAGCTGATTTACTCGGTTATGATATAAAGTTTGTGAAACGAAAATAGATTAATTATCCTGTTCATAGCCAAAACTTTTAAGAGAACTTTGTTTTTTTCGCCAATCCTTTTCTACTTTCACTTCAAGTCCTAAAAAGACTTTTTTATCAGCAATCTTTTCAAGATCAATTCTGGCTTCTGTACCTATTTTTTTTAAAAGACTGCCGCCTTTACCTATCAATATGCCTTTCTGGCTTTTTGTTTCGCAGTAAATAGTTGCATAAATTCTGTCAATATCATCGTTTTCCTGATATTTTTCGACTTTAACCGCAACTGAATGAGGAATTTCATCTGATGTATTTAACAGTATTTTTTCTCTTACAATTTCTTCGGTAACATCCCGCATTGTTTCTTCTGTAACGACATCTTCAGGATATAAAAGTTCACCTTCAGGCAAAGCTTTATAAATATTTTTTAAAAGAGTATCAATATTTCTGCCTGTTTTTGCAGATATTCTTACTACCGGATAATTTTTTCCGAAAAGCGATTTGTAAGTCAAAAGATTTTCTTCAATTTTATCAAGTTTTTTCGTTTTATCAACTTTGTTCATAACGATAATTACAGGAATATTTGTTTGTAAAATATTTTCTGCAATCCATCTGTCGCCTTTGCCGGCAGGTTCTGAGCCGTCGACAAGAAAAAGAATTAAATCAGCATCGGGCACTGCAACCTTAGCTTCATCAAGTAAAAATTCGCCAAGCTTATTTAAAGGTTTATGTACCCCCGGAGTATCAATAAAAACAATCTGTCCTTCGTCAGTTGTATAAATTCCTTTAATTCTTTTTCTGGTTGTTTGTGCCTTATCTGTTGCAATAACAACTTTTTGCCCCAGAATTTTGTTTAAAAGTGTAGATTTCCCGACGTTTGGACGTCCTATTATTGCTGTGAATCCGCTTTTCATATAACATATCTTAACATAAAAGTATCTTTTTTTTAACAAAATGGCAATTTTTTGTAACTTAATGTATTATATATATGTGTAGGGAAAATTTGATGGATTTAAAATGAAGATAAAAAAAAGCAAAATCAGTCTGATTTTACTGCTTAGTCTAAGCTTATTTCCGGTGATGTCAGTTCTGGCAGATTCCAATAGTTTGACACAGCTTGATATCAGAAAAGACAGTTCTTCGTCTTCTGCCGTTGACATAACTTTATATACAACTACACCGTATAATGACAGTGTTGCAGTAACAAAAAAATCGGATAATAAATATGTTATTTTAATGCCTAACGTCTCAAGCTCAACGGGCAAAACTCCGGATTTGTCAGCGTTAAAAGACGTTATTTCAAATGTTGATATTAAATCTGTCAATGATTCTTCAGGGAGTTATACAAAAGTAACCCTGATTACTACAAAACCTCTAAATATCAAAACCCGTACACAAAAAAGTTTACCTGTAACCGAAGGGCAAAAAGCTTACCGGGAGTTGCTTTCTCAAACCGGTACTCATACAAATGCTCCGGTTCACGTAAAACCTGCGCTTAAAACCGTTCCTCAGACAATTGTAACAGTTAATAAGCCGTCTTTGCCGGTTAAAGTTGAAGCTAAGGCTCTACCGGTCAAACCGGCAGTCGAAAAGAAAGCTAATATTCTGGAAAAAGCTCAAAGCAGCATAAAAGAAGCAGCCGTAAAAAAAGACATTAATGCTTCTGTCAAAACTGTAAAAGAAACCAAAAAAGCACAAGCTTCAAATTCGTCTGAAAAAAAACTACAGCTTGAACAAGCTGTAAAAAATAATATTCCTGATGTTGCTGCAAACTCTCAACAAAATATTATGCAGCCGGATTCAGCCTCTGTTAATAATACCCCAGAACGTTCTAATGAGTCGTCAAATAAATACATTACCGGAAGGATACCATCAAATATGCCTATTACATTAGCAATGATTTTTATCCCGTTAGCAGGTTTGTTCTTTTTATTCAAACTTATTAAGATTTCAATGCAGAATTCATCAATGCTTAAAAAAGCATTCATAGCTAATCTAAAGAATAAAAAGGATAATGTCAATGATTATGAATATATTATCAACGCTGATATGAACTGGCAGGAAAAGTATCAGAAGTTTGTTGCGGTGTCAAATCGTAATTATGAAAAATCGCCTAAAAAACTCGCATCAGAAAATGCAGAATTCGGTAATATTATTTCTCCTGTATCAGCAAAGCCGGCAGCAGAAGCAAGCTATATGCTTGACGGGGCTGAAAAACCGGCAGTTAATTCTGTTCCGGAAATCAAAAGTCATAAACCTGAACAGCGAAAACCTAAAGTAGAAATTAGTGAGGCAGTAAAAGAAATGGAAAGACAAATTAATAAATTAGAAGCTGAAAGACCTGAAAATATATCAAATGATACGATAAAAGAAAACTCAATTGATATGTCCGAAGCTGAATATGTAGCGAGCCTGGAAAAAATGCTTCACGAATCTCCTGATTTGGAAAAAACAAATCTTGAAGATGATATCATTCTTAATGAATTAGAGCAAAATTTCAAAGATATGACTGTGAAGAGCGAAGATAATGTTATCGCATCTAAAATGTCGAGTGCTGCAAAAACTTCAAAAGTAAAAAAATTAAAAGCTTTTGCAAATAACTCAATGCTTGAAGAAACTCACAGGAATAAACCTTTGCCTAAAACCCGCGAAGAAGTTAAACGTGCGGTTAACGCTGAAGGCAGACATGTTAATCTCGGTTATTCAAAACTGCATTCAAACCCTAGGTTATTGGAAGGTGCTAACTTAAGTGCTGCTGATTTAATTGCTAAAAGCAGCAGATTCCTTCCTAATCCTGCACCGAAAGTTACAGCTTCAAAACCTGTTGTAACTCCTATAGCAAAACCTGTACCAAAACCGCAGGTAAAACCTGTAGAGCAGGTAAATGATAAAGGCTATTCAATGGCTACTATCGAAGAATTCTTCGCGCTAACCGATGACCAGAGTAAAGTTACCGCCTCTGAAGAATTATCAAATAAAGTAGCCGGCAGCCTTGCAAATATTAAACCTTCAATGAAGATTCAAAAAGCATCTCCTAAAAAGATGACAAATCCTATATCTCAGTTAAAATCGGAATCTCAGGAAAATTATATTAACGGTTTAATTGTTAAATCGGGATTTAACATTGATAAGGATAAAGGTTTTTATCTTGTAAATCTTGATGGTGAAATGGCCTTAATAGGCAGAATAAAGGAAGAAATATTTGTCTTGAAAAAGTTTGATCGTCCGATTGAAAAACCGTTGCAGGTAAGACAGGACAATCCTAATGTCTATATGGTAAAAACTGACGGATTCAGATCTCTTGTTGAAGTAAATGACAACAATATGGGTGTATTAATAGAACTGTAGTTCAATTATGTTAAAAAAGATAATAGCGGGTTTAATAATTACAGGGAGTCTATTGTTTGTATCTGCACTATTCTGTCATCTCAGCCGGCAGAATGAGAATTATACTGTAATACAATTTGCAAGCTGGGGCTCAAAATCGGAGATTGATATTTTAAAACCCCTGTTAGAAGATTTTGAAACGCAAAATCCTGATATAAAAATTGAATTCATGCATATTCCCCAGAATTACTTTCAAAAAATACACCTTTTATTTGCCTCAAACACATCACCGGACGTTATATTTATAAATAATCTTTTCTTGCCTGTTTACGCAAATGCAGGTGTACTTGAAGATTTGAGCGATATAGATATAAATAGAAACGATTTTTATGAAAAGTCTCTCGAATCGTTGTCATGGAACGGAAAACTTTTTGCTGTACCTCGAGATGTATCAAATCTTGTCATATATTATAATAAAGACTTGTTTAAATCAGCCGGAATTTCATATCCCGCAAACGATTGGACATTTGATGACTTTTTATCGGCAGCAAAAAAACTTACACATAGACCTGATATCTTTGGAATTAGTTTTGAGGAGGATTCTTTATTTTATCTCCCTTATTTAATGAGTGAGGGCGGAGGAATATTATCAGATGATTTAAGCCGTTTAACAATTGATGAGACAGCTTCTCAAAAGGGTTTAAAATTTTACGCAGATTTAAGAAAAAAATATCGTGTTGCTCCTCAAAAGTCGGAAAGTGCAAGTGCAACTATGGCGCAAATGTTTTTGCAGGGCCGCCTTGCAATGCATCTTTCAGGAAGATGGCTTGTTCCCAAATACAGAGAAGAAGCAGTATTTGAGTGGGATGTTGCACCTTTTCCTAAAGGTGATGCTGGCAGTGTCGTTCCTATGGATGCTTCCGGCTGGGCAATTTCAAAAACTTCCAAACATAAACCTGAAGCTTTAAAATTAATAAAATTTTTATCTTCGAAAAACAGCATTGAAAAATTAACCAAAAGCGGTCTGATTATTCCCGCAAGAAAAGATTGTGCGAACTCAGTTTTAAACGAGAAAAAACCTGCAAATTCTCAGGTATTTATTGATGTCATAAATACCTCAAAACCTACTCCTGTTTCTGTAAACTATAATGAAATAAATGATAAAATAAAAGAATGTACTGAAAAAATATTCAATTAAACTTTTTCCTATCAAATAGTTTTTCAAAATCAAGATCAAGAGCATTCATAATAGATATAATAACAGACAATGACGTGTTTGTTTCGCCTCGCTCAATTGTTCCGATTACCTGTCCGTACGATAGCCCTATTTTTTCAGCAAGCTGCTCCTGCGATAATCCTGCACGATTTCTTTCTGCCTTTAAATTTCTGCCAAATTCTTTAAGAATTTCTTTCTTTTCCATATAAAAAATTTTATTCGGTTGACAAACTAATCGCCACAATGTATTATTTACTATATACAATATATAGATTGTAAAATAAAATAAAAAGATTATATTCAGGAGGTATTTATATGTATAAATTTTTAAAAGGATTTACACTTGCTGAGGTTCTGGTTACTCTTGGTATTGTAGGAATTATTGCAGCAATTACTCTGCCTGCACTTATACAAAGAAACAATGAAAAATCAACTGTGGTGAAACTTAAAAAAGTATATTCGGTAATGAGCAACGCGCACATGCAGGCCGTGAACGATTACGGCAATTTTGATAGCTGGGGATTGCAAAAGTCACAAGAGAATGGCAGTGAGGATGAAGAAGCGATTGCAGCTTCCGATGCAGGTATTAACCGGTATATAGAAATTATGTCGAAATATTTAAAAACGGTAAAAATATGTAAAGCCAGTGATAATTCATGCGAAGTCTGGGATTCATACAATCTTGCGGGAGTTAAAGATAACTCTGATTCTTATACAACACGTATGGTACTTGCAGATGGTACTGTAATAGGACATATTTTTATAAACTATCCTGAGTGTGATGGATATTGGGGAACTGGAAAACTTTCATATTTTTGCGGATCTTTTAAAGTTGATTTAAACGGCAGCAAAAAGCCAAATACATACGGTAAAGATATTTTTGAGTTTGATATTATAAAATCGGGTGTAATTCCCGCCGGTACTTTCGAGGCCGCAGATACGTCTTTTGAAGGCAAGTGTATTAATTATTCACACAGAATGGGTGGAATAGGTTGTACTGCCTGGGTTATAATGAATGAGAATATGGACTATCTGCATTGTACGGATTTAAGCTGGACTGGAAAAACGAAATGTAAATAAAACGACTTTTGTGTTAAAATACACGTATGAAAGAGTACGATTTTTACATAGTTCCAACCCCGATAGGTAATCTTGGTGATATTACTAATAGAGCAATAGAAGTTCTCCGTGCTGTGGATATTATTGCATGTGAAGATATGAGAGTTACCCAAAAACTTCTCAATCATTTTGATATCAAAACAAAATGTATTTCTTATCATAAATTTAATGAAAAAGAACGTTTAAAATTATTTCTTGATATCATAAATTCCGGCAAAAAAATGGCTCTTGTATCAGATGCGGGAACGCCCCTGTTTTGCGACCCGGGTGCAATCCTGGTGGACGAATTGAGAAAAAATAATATAAAAGTGACAGCACTCCCGGGAGCAAATGCACTTGTAACTTTTTTGTCACAGGTTCCGCGGGAAAGTGAAGAGTTTACCTTTGTCGGATTTTTACCTAAAACAAAATCTCAAATGCTTGATGTATTAAAAAAGAGTCAAAAAAGCGATATAATATTTTATGAATCACCTAACAGACTAATGAGTACTCTTGAGATAATTTCTGAATATAATCCCTATGCAAAAGTTGCAATAGGACGGGAACTCACAAAAATGTATGAAGAAGTTGTCATCGATAATGTAAAAAATACAATAAAACATTTCAAAGAAAATACGTTGAAGGGTGAAATAGTTGGAATGTTATATAAATCATGCGAAAATGAGGATGATTTGGATTTGGAAGAAAAAATAAATCTTTTGAAGTCAAAAAACTTTAAAGCAAAAGAAATTTCCACAATACTTGCCGCTCTTTATAATTTGAATAAAAATGACGTCTACAGGCGGTTAATACAGGAATAATATGTATATAAATATTAAGTTTTTTACTTTAGAGTGTTTATGATATAATGTTTATACAAGAGGAAGATTTAAGGGATTAATTCTGTTGAAAGTTCACAACAAAATATATAAGCTTATAATTACTTTAATAGTTGTAACGGTATACCCTTTGCATTCTTATGCCGCAGATGGTTTCTGGGGCAGTGATACGGATACTAAATCATCCCAGTCTGCTTCCGCAAATCTTTCTGCGCAAAAAAGCGAAAAAGTTTTAAAAGATGTTGAAATTCATGGTCTGAATGTTCTTTCTCCGGAGACAATTAAAGATAAAATACACCTGAAAGCCGGAGACGTATATAACCGAGATACAGTTCAGGCAGATTTGAGAAATATTTACGAGACAGGCTATTTTACCGAAAAAATGCGGGCGATACCTGTAAATAACTCTGACGGAACAGTAACCTTAAAATTAATCCTTGAAGAAAATGCCCCTGTTACCGATTTCACGATTGAGGGAAATACGGTAGTTTCAACAGAAGAAATCCTTACCCCGCTTTTGGAAATGAAAGGCAAACCGCAAAATATTGCTCAGTTAAATGCTGCAATCGCAAAAATTCAGGAAATATATACCTCAAAAGGATATATTCTTGCCCGTGTATCATCAGTAACCGATGACCCTGACGGTACAGTAAATATTGAGATAAAAGAAGGTACAATTAATTCGATTGCGATTTCCGGAAATGAGAAAACAAAAGATTTTGTTATAGAACGAAATGTTCTTGTTGAACCCGGAATGGTTTATAACGAAAATCAAGTCAAAGAAGATTTGGTACGATTGTATGCGACACAGGCGTTTAAAGATGTAACAAGAGAAATTGAACCATGTGAAGAAGATCCTGATACCTATAATATTACAATAAATGTGCAGGAGCAGCGTACTGCAAGTATTTCTGTAGGCGGCGGTCTTGACTCCGTAACCGGTGTATTCGGTTCCCTCGGTATAGCAGATAACAATTTCCGCGGCAGAAACCAGAGAGTATCGTTGAGCGGTTTGGTAGGTTCTGGTGTTATCCTGAATGATGCCTCTATTCAAAGGCGTATGAACATGCAATTTGAACTTAGTTTCTTTGAACCTCATTTTCTCAATGCAGATACTTCATTAATGAGCAAGTTGTTCTTCCGTGACTTCGGCAGCTATCAGGTTCCTCTTGCAATCGAGCGTAGAATCGGTGGTGAAGCAACTGTAGCACACCGATTCAAGAAGAATAAACATTTGACTTCAACATTCTCTCTAGGAGTCGAACATATTGATTTACGCGAAGGTGATTTTGATAAAATTGCCGGTTTATTTAACAGATATAATGTTCCGATTTCTGAACGTGCAAATCAACTGGAAGGCGGTTTGTTTATGTCTTTGAGTCCGGCTCTTGTATATGACACCCGTGAAGGCGGAGTAGTTACAAGAAAAGGTACTCTGGCAAGTTTAAGATTCTCTGAAGATATAGGTCTGATTGATTTTGATAAAACGCACGGAAAACTTCAAGGTATGATTAAACAGTACATCCCTGTCGGTAAAAAATCATCCTTCTCTGTTATGGCAAAAGCCGGCGGTAAAATTCACGGCGATAATATGCCAGATGTAATGGCTTACCGTTTAGGAGGTCCTTATACTATCCGTGGTTTTAAAATGAGTGGCGTAGGTACCGGTGATGCGTTTATCATGGGTTCTGCCGAATTCGCAACCCCTATTCCGTTCCTGGATAGGACAAGACTTGCCCGTAAAGTCAAATTCCTTGATAACGTAAGACTTACCGCATGGATGGATGCCGGTAAAATATTTAACAACACTCTCGCGGATACTCTGTATGACAGACCGGGATATGCGGTTTCTGCCGGTGTCGGTATTAAATTATATATCCCGGGCATGGGGCCTTTATCTATCGATTACGGTATTCCGCTCACAAATCCGGGTGAAAATGGCAATAGAAACGGTTACTTTACGTTTGGTGTAGGTGATTTAATATACTAGAAATAAATGGAGGTATTATATGAAAAAATTTGGACTGACAGCAATGGTTTTATTAGGCGGAATGCTGTTGTCAATGGCTAATCAGGCTTTAGCCGGCGGTGTAGGCTATATTGATTATCAGAAAGTTCAGGCGTCATATCCCCTTGCCCAGCAGGCTGTAAAAGAAGTTGACGCGAAAGCTCTTGAATTGCAGCAATATATGGTTGACAAGGAAAAACAGTACAAAGCTTTAGATACACCTTTAAAAAAACAAAATTTCGAAGATGCAACAGCACGCGAATTTAATGCTAAACAGGAAGCTTATCTGAAATTAAAATCACAAAAAGAAGAACTTGTTTTCAATAAAATTCAGGCAGCAGCAAAACAGGTTCTTGTTGAACAAAAGCTTGATGCAATTGTTGATTTCAGAGTAATCTTTGTTGGCGGAGTTGATATTTCTGATTTGGTAATCCAAAAATTGAAAGCAGGTAACTAGGTTTATGAAATATTCCGAACACGGAGAACAATATCATATAGGTTTGAATGCGGGAGATGTCGGCAGATATGTACTTTTACCCGGCGACCCCAAACGGTGTAAACTTATTGCAGAATATTTTGATAATCCTGAACTGGTAGCTGATAGACGAGAATTTACTACATATACGGGTTATCTGAACGGTGAAAAAGTTAGTGTTACATCTACGGGAATAGGGGGTGCTTCTGCTGCAATTGCCCTTGAAGAACTTGTGAAAGTCGGGGCAGATACGTTTATTCGGGTAGGAACATGCGGCGGAATAGATGTTGATGTTAAAGGCGGCGATATTGTTATTGCGACAGGAGCAATTCGCATGGAAGGTACAAGTAAAGAATACGCACCAATTGAGTTTCCTGCTGTAGCAAATATTGATATTGTGAATTCTCTTGTGCAGGCTTCTGAAAAGCTCGGTTATAATTCGTTTACCGGTGTAGTGCAGTGTAAGGATTCCTTTTACGGACAACACAGTTCTTCAATAATGCCTGTAAGTTATGAATTGGAAAACAAATGGGAAGCATGGAAAAGATTGGGTTGTCTGGCTTCGGAAATGGAGTCAGCCGCATTATTTATTGTCTCAAGTTTTTTGAGAGTAAAAACCGGTTCAGTTTTTTTGACTGTTGCTAATCAGGAACGCGAAAAACTCGGCTTGGAAAATCCTGTTGTTCATGATACAGATAAAGCCATAAAAGTTGCGATAGAAGCATTGAAAATTCTCATTGAAAAAAATAAGAATTAAGGGGCAAAAATGTTTAAAAATAATAAAATGCAGTATATAATCAGAAGCTGTTCAAGCGAAAATGTTCAGGAACTTCAAAATCTATTGAATGAAATGTCAATGAACGGCTGGGAATTATACAGTATGAATGAAGTCGAAACAGATGACGGATTTAAATATAATTGCATTTTTATGTCGGAACTCAAATCTGAACGTGAAGACGAGAATGGTGATATTATAAACATTTCCTCTTTTAAAAGCCAGATGGAAAAAATGCTTTCTCCGAAACAAACACCTTATGAAGATTGCGTTGATATCCAACTTAAAATAAAAAGCCAGCAGGATAAAATCAGTAAGATAAAAACAGAACTTGAAAAAGAAGCCCCTGCTTCTGTCGGAAGAAAAAAACTGAATGATAAAATATCGGCAGGATTAAAAGAACTGGATTCCCTGAAAGCCGATTTGGCCAGAGCAACATCTCCGGATGTAATGTATTCAAGACTCCAAGAGGAAAAATTGTCGATAAATCTGAGCGAAGAACTTCTCGGTTATGTTGACAATGAAAGTGATATTCAGGAAGAAGCTTTGCTTTCTGCAACAGTTCATTCCCGGTTAAAACTAACTGATGAGCTCGGGTATGTTATCCCTAAGATTATTTTTAAAGATGACGAAACTCTCAATCCTTATGAGTTTAGCATAAAAGTTCGCGGTTCGGAGGTTATTCGGGCTCTTGTGTATCCGAATTATTCAATGTTTTTTGAAGATGAAATTCATCTTGAAAAGAAAATGAAAAATTCAATTTACGATACCGATGCTGTCAGCGGTAGAAAAATAGTCTGGCTTGAGCGTTCGCAAACAAAAGATTTTTGGGAAAAAGGCCTGTCCGGTGCGGAATATATTGCAAGAGTTCTCGAGTTTGTCGCTGTAAAATATGTTGATGAGCTTTTGGATTACGCAGATGTTGATAAGTACATCGATGTTGTTAGTGAAAATAACTCGTATCTTGTTGAAAATGTTATTCCTGACTTCATTTCGTTGTCGGATTTAAGATTTATTTTGACAAGTATGATAAGAGAACGGGTTTCAGTAAAGGATATTACCCACCTTTTTGAAAGGATTAATGATTTCGCAGAAGATTGTCCTAAATCAGAATTATTAAAAAAATTAAGGCTTTCGTTTTCACGCCAAATTTGCAGGAAATATTTGAATCAGGATGGAGTTATCCCTGTTTTTGAAGTTTCTGAAAAAACACTGGATGCTTTTGTTCCGAGTTTTGAAGAAGATGATGATTTTATTATAAAAATAGATGGAGATTTCGCAGAAAAATTAGCAGAGAAGATTATGAAAAAAGCAAAGCAATATGATGTAACATCAATAAAATTGCTTGTACCTATGGAGTTTAGGCATTTATTCTTTACCTTGCTTTCAAATTATATTAATGATATAACCGTTTTATCAAGGGAAGAAATAGGGTGTAATTATCCTATAGAATTACTCAGCAGTATCTAGCAAATTTTATATTTAGGAGTTTTAAGAATAGTATGAAAGTAATGAACATTTCAAGCGCAATTAATGCGCCTGTTTTCCAGAGGCGTTTACGCGAAAATGAAAAGCAGGAATATCGCCAGAAAACCTTACAAGAGGCATTTGATTATCTTGGAATAAAAGAACTTGCTTTAATAATGCACGGTTCTTGTTTTCCGGTAGAAACACCCGATTTCGGGGTAGGGTCTCCTTATTCAAATGCTTCTAAAGATGTAATTGAACTGGAAATGCTGCACGGGTTTAATAATAATCAACTAGGCCCTAACGGTAAGTTGTCAAAGGCGGATATATCACCTTATAAATCGTCTGTTTTCTCAAGAAATGAACTTTTTATTGATTTGAAAGCCTTAAAATCAGACAGATATGCAAATATATTGAGCGATAAAGCTTCAAATAATATTTTATCATTATTGACAATTAAATATAAACCGGATGAGCAAAATTATGCATACTCAAAATTTTATGATGCATTTGAGAATTATGATATAGCATTAAATGTAGCGTATGATAATTTTCAGAAGAAAATTTTGAGTAAAGATTCTAATGCCATCAAGTTAAATTCCGAATATCAGGAATTTAAAAAGAATAATAAAAATAGACTTATCAAAGAGGGCTTGTTCAACGTACTGAGTAAAACATACGGTACAGGAAATTACAAGGTCTGGGACAACTCTATTGACAGAAACCTTTTGGATCTTTTAAAAGATAGAAACCCTGAAGCTATAGAAAGATATAATTATTTAACCGCTAAATTTAAGAAAAATCTAAATGTTTACAGTTTTGAACAATTTATCGCAGATAAACAGTTAAAAGAGCATAAACAATACCGTAAAGAACATAATTTTAAATATATAAGCGATATGCTTGTAGGGTTTTCTCAATGCGATGAGTGGATAAATCAGGATGCGTTTCTTAAAGGCTGGCGTCTTGGCTGCCCTAACGGAGGCACTTACGGCCCGCAAATGTGGAATGTTCCGGTGCTAGATCCTGATAAATTATTTAATGACGATGGAACACTAGGCGTTGCGGGCAAACTTCTTAAGGCTAAAATAGATACAGCCCTTGAAGATGGTGATAATGTACGCATTGACCACGCTTTAGGTCTTATTGACCCGTATGTATATGATGAAAACAGCGTAGAAATTGTAAACGGCAAACTTTCCGATAAATTCAGAGCCGGAAATATTTCCCACCTCGGTCTTGATCCTGAATGTCAATATAAAAATATTATTGAAAAGATAATACTTCCTTCAATGAAAGAACATGAACTTGACCCTGAAGATGCAGTCTGGGAAGATTTGTCAAACAATGAATATACCTGGTTTGATGAAATTTATAAAAAGAAGCATAACCTTCCAGGTATCACCCAGCTTGAATTTTTAAGATCAGAAGGTTCTTCCCGTAAAAATTGGGCACTTCTCGGCTCTCATGACAGCCAGCCGGCCCTAAAACTTCTTAACGAACAGAAATGGGTAAGAAACCATTCTGCATGGGATCCGCAATATCTTGCAGGCTTCCTGCACTGGGATAAGTTTGAACGTGCAAATGAGAGGGATGCTTTCTGCCAGAGAATTGCAAATAATAATCTCGACAGGGTAAAAGCAAAATTTGCGGAGCTCTTTATGAACTCGGAAAAAATTCAAATATCCTTTGCGGATTTCTTTGGTCTGGATAAGGTTTATAACTATGGAGGTCAAAGAGTTGATTCAAACTGGAAACTGAGATTGTCTAAGGACTATGAAGATGCTTATTATAAAAATCTTTCCAGTGATAATCCCACCGCCTTGAATCTGCCTGAAATTTTGAAAATTGCAGTTAAGGCGCAAATGGATAGAGAATATATTCAGTATAAAAACAATGGAAATAAAGATGCAGAGCAATTTAAGCAAAATTTGAAAACAAAGATGCAGCCACTTCTTGACAGATTAGATAAGTTTACGGAAATCTTGAAAGAAAAAGAAGAATAACCAACACAATAAACCCCGCAGACTCCGACCTGCGGGGTTTATTGTGTTGGTTAAAAAATTATTTTTCCTGGGCTAACCCTGTCTGAATGCCCGGTACACATAAGAATAACGGAACAGTATTTGTTATGGCTGTAGAAAGTTTCGACTTGTCAGCCATTAATGAAACTGCCATCCCTATATCATCGACGTGTGGAGCAAAGTCAGTTTTTTTAATATGTCTTTCTGTTTTCTTGTGGAAAACTTTTTCATTGAGGAAGTTTGAAAGCCTGTTACCGGTTACAATCCCCGCACCTAAGGCAACGATAGTCATAACCGCTGATGGAACACATTTTAATGCTTTATTTACAACTTTGACAGATTTTCCGTCCCCTTTTATTTGTGGAACTTTGCTCAAAATAGGCTTTTTATATTTGTCGTATAAGTATGCAGCTCCCTTAACAAATGCAACAGGAACGCATACATTTCCGAAAAATTGGTTTACAGCTTCTCTGATCTTTGCTTTAAAATTCTTTTTCTTGTCTACGATTGCTCCGGCAGTAAGTCCTCCGGCTACTGAACCTGCTGCAAGTCCTAAAATTTCCCATTCTTCAAGTTCTATAAGTTTTCTTTCGGGATGTTTTTTGTCATATAGTTTTATAAGCGACCAATCTTTAATTGGAGTTTTAAAGATTTTTGAAGGGTTTAATGAAAATCCCTGTTTCTTTGCAATAACCGCGTAAGCCGTACCTACTCCCAGAGCTGACGCTGCTGTAACTGCTCTTTTTAATTTAGGGCTACAGTTTTTATTTTCTTCGTGATGTCCATGACCAAATGACAGACTGTTGTTTTTAACACTAGAGATTTGATTAATTGGCATATTTCTCACCTTCAATTTCAATTGTAACAAAAACACTGAATAAAAAACATTGTCACTTATTTGTGAAATTTTAACATTTCTTAAAAGCGATTCTATTGAACAGTTGTGTAACAAAAAGTTAAGAAACCTTTTATTACGGGCAAAAAAAATTTTTCACATTTATTAAATAAAATGTTCAGCCGGAAGAATTTTTATGAAAATAAACGTAACACCAAATCAGACATTAAAAGACTTTAGTTATGGAAGAAAATTTGTAAAAGGATTGGCAAGCCGTTCAATAGTGCCTGTAATCCTTTTAGAAGCATTTGTTGAAGGCGGCCGAACATATCAGGCGTATAAACGCGGCGGTTTTACGGAAGCAAGAGAAAGACTCACTGAAGAAATGATAGGAGCCGCATTCTGGTTTAGCGGAGTTCCTTTGTTTAACAAGCTTATAGATAAATTTGTAGGTGAGAAAATTTATAAACTGCCGGAAACAGACTTTGATACAGGTAAAGATGCTTTGAGAAATCCTGTTAAAAATTATTTGAAAAAGTTTGCAAATGATTTAAAATTCAAGCCTGAAAAAGCAGAAAAAATTATCGCAGGTTATAAATTCGGAAAAGTCCTGACAAGTATAGTTCTTGCAAACTGTCTTGTCGGTTTTGTCCTGCCGAAAGTCAACCAGGGAATTACAAAGCACCTGATGAAGAAAAAACAAAACCAGCCGCAGCAAGCCGTTGAACAAAATAACAAAACCCAGACAAATATAAGTTCACGCGAATCAATGAACGATTTTATGAATAAAGACCCGAAAAATAAAGATATATCTTTCGGTGCAATTTCTCCTCAAACATTAATGTCTTTAGCCTACAGCTTTGAAAATAACCCTAAATACCAGCTTCTTTCAACTGATGCAGGTGTATGGATAGGACGCGGTGTTTGCGCAAGAAATCCCCATGAACGTACTGAAGTTCTTTTCCGTGATATATCATCAAGTTATTTTTATATGTTTAATATGCCTGTAATAGCGGCTTTATTGAATAAAATTGAAGATGGAAGAACTACACGTTTAGACCCTGTAGCTGCAAAACAGGTTAATGATCATTTGAATGAAGTCTTGAATGTTCATGGCGGAACAATGAAATCGGATGCATTTAAGAATTTTGTACTTGGAAATCCTGACAACAAATCCTTTATAACACCTTCGATAGCAAAAGTTCTTAGAGAAAATAACGGAGCTATTGAACTTGACGAATTTATAAAACTTCTCTCCGATGTTAAAAACAGATATCCTGATGTTGATATTACAAAATTTGAAGAAGCTGCAAAAGGAATGTCCGGACTCCAGCCTAAACTTGCCGGTAAAGCAATGTTATCTGAAAAACAGGTAATTGATGTATTTACAGACGGGGCAATTAATATGCCGGAATTTCTGAAAAATATACTGAGATGTTCAACATCTGACCAGAATCTTTTTACAGGAAAAATGAGTGATTCTGTATTTGATAAAGAATTATCATTTATATCAAAAGAAACACTGGTTAAAAAACAGAAAGAAATTGAAATATATATAGATACAATTCTTAAAAAAGCTAAAGGCGGCGAAATTACGAAAGATTTACTTAACAGAGTCTGCCGTGAAAATTACATGAAGAATGCATTTAACTGGGGGCTTGGATTTGCTGTATCGGCTGCATTCCTGTCAACATTTATTCCTAAGATTCAATACTGGATTACACGTAAAGTAACCGGCAGCAATGCTTTCCCTGGAACAGCCGATTATTCGGGTGAAAAAAATAATAAAAAACAACAGGTTCAATAACTTACTTTATAAGGATAATCCTCGGGAATCTTCCAATTGTTATACTGAATTAATGCAGTACAGTATTGTCTATTGTATGAACCTGCATTTTTACTACCAATGCAGCCTTCATATAAACTCTTTTCTGTTCCATCCCATTTCCATTTCCATGGCTCAAAACCTTTGTCTGTATGATATTTCCACATATCGCCAGAATCTAAGGGCATAAAATTAAATGCAAATGAACATCTCCCGTTTACATAAGAGCCGAAATTTTTAATACATTTGTCCGGTTTACCGGGATAAAATATCCAGTCCCGTGTAGTACTTGCCACAGGCCGGAATGCACTGCCGTCAGCTAAATAAACCATAAAGGAGCCATCTTGTGTTGTTTCTATTTTTAATATTTTCATGTATGGAGCCAGATATTTTCTGAACCATTTTTCAGACTCTGAATCTCCTTCTATAACATTTCCCTCATCATCTATCTGCAATCCTTTTAAGTCCTGATACCAAAATTTTTTATCCCCATATTTAACTTCAGCCATTTCTACAGCCTGATTTATTTCAGAATAAAATTTCATCAAACGAGTTTCCACAACTCTGTTTGCATTTTTCTGAATAATCCAGGGCATTGTCAATGCTGCCACCACTCCGATTATTCCAAGTGTTATTAAAACTTCAGATAAAGTAAAAGCTTTTGCAAACATAAAAAAATCCTTATATATATTTATCT
>ERZ779843.2261-NODE-2261-length-19093-cov-3.498057_pt1 | contig 19093 bp, 17 predicted proteins | sample MGYA00511560_ERZ779843 | MGnify/ENA primary metagenome ERZ779843 (study PRJEB29588, sample SAMEA2158062) | human gut metagenome | biome: human gut; feature: human-associated habitat; material: faeces | place: Denmark | collected 2008/2010 ... | reverse complement strand
CAGCCTGTCATGCCGGAATTGGCGGCGTTGACAATTGCACCGCACTGTAATGTGGTGATGTCCCCTCTCCAGAGGTAGATGTGGTCCTCCGCCGGCTTTAGCTCGGCAACGGTTGTGATGCCCTTTCGCCGTGTCATCTCCTGCAAAAATGCATCCTCTGCCGACAGATATTCTGCACTGGCGCTATCAGCGGGGCGAATGTTGACAAGGCTGCGGTACAGACGGAACTGCGCCGCCTCGTCATCCGGAATCTCGATACCCGTCAGCTCAGGTCGCTCCGACAACAGAGCGTCGATCAGGTTTCTGCACGTTTGATTTGTCATACACTCATCTCCTCTTCACCGCACCTGTCGGGCAAGCCTGCATACAATTCCCACAGTGCAGACAGTTTCCCTGCCGAATCACCGCCCTGCCCTCCAGCAAGTCAATACAATTCTGCGGACAGACTGTCAGGCACGCCCGACAGCCACAGCATTCCTCGCCGATCACGTAGCCATTTTGCGCTGCTTCCATTCCGCCAAAGACAAAGCTGTCCCGCTCAATGGGCTTTTTCGACAGGTCAAACCATTCTCCGCTGCCGGCATAAATCTGGAACACGGTCAGCGCAGCAACGCTCTCCGCAGTGGGGTAAATCTGATGCATATACGAATTCTTTTGGAACAGCCGTGGCAGCCGCTCCGCACCAAGTTCCACCACGTTTCCACGAATGGAGAGCGCCGTGCTGGACATGGTGTCCTCACCTTTCATACCAGTCAGGGCAATGTATTTCTGCTGTTTCAGGCGCCGGTAAAAGTTCTTGCCCTTTGCCGTGAGAAAATACAGTCCGTTTTCATCCCAGTCCATGATGTCAATGGCACAGGTGACGGGCAAACCATTTTCGTCTGTGGTTGCTGCGATCACGGAATGGATATCATCCACCAAATATGCAAAGTAATCCGTATTTTTCATCAAATTCCTCCATGCGGACAGGGGCTATCCGGCATTTCAGACAGTCCCTGCGTAAAATTTTTGAACGATCAATCAAGCAAAGAAGAAGCCGGCAGTCATCTCCAGATAGTTTCCGCCGCTATAGTTGGGGTACTGCTTCTGGACTTCCGCCTTGAACGACTCTGCATCATTGCACTTGGCTGCGATGCCCTTCAGCGTTTCCAGGTAGTCGATCTTGGTCTGTGCGTCCTTCAAGTCCTCCGGCGTGTAGTGGGAGGTCAGAATCAGGTCATAGCCCTTGTGGATGTAGGCACGAAGCTGCGCCTCAATAGCATCGGCGTGGCCTGCTCCGGCAACGATGGAGTGGCAGTCGTGGCCGAGCATGTGGGTGTAAACCGCATTGATCTCCGGAATCTCCACGTCAAATGCCTCTGCGGTCTGCTGAATCACAAAGTCAATGCCACCGATGCTGCACTTGCCCTCGCCGATCACGTTGGTGATCTGGTGAACGGAGCTGTCGAAGCTCTCCCCGAATGCATTGGTGAAGTTGGTGATGAGCGCCTTGCCGCCGCCGTTTTCGGAGTACTCCACGGCGTTCTGTGTCGCATACTTGGGCACATCCGGCAGGAATGTTGCACCGGCACCGTGATAGGCAATCAGCATTCCCACGACCTCAACGCCGTTCAGATAGGCGGTCAGTTCCTCGATGTTGTCGAAGAAGCAGGGCGATTCGAGGATGACTGCTTTGCCGGCTTTCTCCACGATGAAAACCTCATTGTCGATCAGATCGTTGGTCTTGTAGGCGTGGAGTTTGACTGCGCCGAAATCGTAGACGTTTACTTCGCCCTTTGCGAGTTTCACTGCGGTAAATGTATTCTTATTCATGATAGATTCCTCCTGAAAGTTTTTGGTTTTTTCAAATTCAGAAGAACAAGCGCTTGATCTCTTTCTGTGACTTTATGATACCACAAATCCCTATGCTTGAAAAGTACGCACTTTTTTGTAAGATAGTTACCAAGGGGTAACTCTTGCGGAAAACCGTGATTTTTCCCCGCAAATTTATTTGTAAACATTTCGTGAATCCAAAAAAGTTGAAATTTTGCGTGCAATATGCTATACTATACATGATCCATCAGAAACCAACGAGGTGATATTATGCGAAAAAAAGAAGAGCTGCCGGAGTGCCCTGTGGCAACTACCGTGCAGCTGATCGGAAATAAATGGAAGCTGCTGATCCTGCGCAATCTGCGGATGCGTCCGTGGCGGTTCAACAAGCTGCAAAAATCGCTGGAGGGCATCAGCCAGAAAGTGCTGACTCAGAGCCTGCGCTCCATGGAGGCGGACGGTCTTGTGGTTCGCACCGCCTATGCGGAAGTGCCGCCAAGGGTGGAGTATTCTCTCAGCGAGCTGGGCAAGACCATGTACCCGATTCTGGATGCCATGGAACAGTGGGGGAATCACTATAAGGCGATGCTGTGTGAGGCAGATGAGTAAAGTGAAAACGAGGAACGGATGGGGGCTTTGACTGACGGCGTAGGACTTTAGGTGTTGTGGTCTTGAAGCAGTTTTTTGACTTTTAATGCTCCTTGATAGAATCTAGGCACACTATCAAGGGGATTTTTAGTTATTTAAACCTAAAAGTTTTCTAATCTCATAGTTCATAGCAAGTCTTTCAAGAAACACAGAGTAATCACACAGATAGTCCGTATTTTCCGGACAATCGATCTCTAGCTGTTTTTTTATTTCAAGAGATTCCTGATAGTATTTAAGTGCATCATCATGCTGATTCATAATCTCATAAAGTTCGGCTATATTATTAAGAGATATGAAATAATCACGCAGATAGTCCATATTTTCTGGATAGGAATCTTTTAAATGTTTTCTGATTCTAAGTTCTTCCTGACAGCATCTAAATGCATTATTAAGCTGATCTTTTGTTTTATGATTTTCAATTACTTTATTCAAATTCACAGAATAGCTACGCAAATATCTTAGTTCTGAATGAGCAACTTTTAATGGTGCTTTATAGATTTCAGCCATGCTATTCAAAGCTGTAGCATAATGACGCCAATAGCTTGGATTTTCAGGATAGTAATCTTTTAACGTTTTTCTAATTTCAAGAGACTTCTGACAGCATCTACGTGCGTCATCAAATCGGTTTATTGTTTTATATAATTCAGCTTCTTGCTCCAAAGATATAGAATAACGGCTCAACAAGTTGTCTATATACTCGTAGCAAAGTCCTATTCTGACAAGTATATCCTCCTTCATTTTAGCATTTAGCTCGTCAACTACACACCACAGCTCATCATAAAATTCCAAGGCAGAATGCGCATGTCGATCTTCCAATAATTGGTTAGCATAATCCAAAACTTGATCAATATAGTTTTCATCTGTTTTCAACGCCTTATACTGCTTCTTCCTCTTCGCCTCACGGCAAAATTGAGTGGTATAAAGCAGCATATATGCATCGAGTTCTTCGGCATCCTCCTCATAAACCGCATAGCATCGATCTGCAAGATTTCCTATGCCATCTTCTACCGACGAGGCGTATCCGCAGTCTGTGGTGTTAAGCCATTCGATAAAGGATCTATGAAAGAGCTGAAGCGTTTCCCCCGTTTTCACAAGCAGCGCTGACAACGGCCGGCAGAAACGTTTCAGGGCATTCTTTCCCCAACCCATCAATTTCATGAGTGTGCTGATCGGCATTGGCTCCGGCGACGCTGCGATCATCCCCAGCGCCTCCTGCCAGTTGTCCTCATAATCCTGAAAGGTATACGGCGCATCGCTGAAATTGAAATAGCGGTCAAGCGTTGCCATATACAGCTTATTCAATCCCTTGGGAATCGGGTATTCGTGAATACGAAATCGGCCTTCTGCAATGTCCGCCAAAATATTATCGCACACACATCTCGCATAGGCAAACATCAGCTCGCTTGCCTCGATGAGCTTCTGAATGAACGCATCCTTTTCGGGATATTCTGCCAGTGCCTCGCCCAGTCTTTTTTCATAGTAAGCTTTCAGGTCGGCTTTTCCCGCTGATGTATAAGCGTCAATGTCAATGCTCGAATAGTTATTGAATCTTTCGGTGATCTCAGGAATCTTTCGGGACGTAATCAGGAAACGCACGTAGCGCTTCATCATTGGTGCGTATTGATCGATAAACTGTGCAAGATGGTCATTTTTCATTTCATCCAGCGCATCTACAATGATGATCTGTGTTTCTCTGCCGCCGTCAATGTTGTATTTCGCAAGGGGTGTGGCAATCAACAGATTGAACATCATATTTTCGTCATTGTAGTTCGGTCTTTTTCTGAGGATGTTCAGCAGCACGCTCCGGTAATCGGGCATGCGCAGTGCAAGGCGGTAGGCGATATTTCGAATGATGCTGTCTGTTCTGCTGAATTCACTGCTCCGGCAGTCGCAGGGAAATGCTGCAATAACGTGCGGCTCATACATTTGCAGATGCGCTGCAAACATACTTTTCCCTGCACCGGGTTTGCCGTACAGCATCATGATCTGGCTGCCCTCCGTATCTTCCGCCCACGCTTTTATCTTTTCAAAAAGCCATGTACGTCCGACAATTTCGCTGCCGAGCAATTTGTCAAATCGAGTCAGTACATCTGTTTCGGGCAGACCGAGCAGTTCTCTGAGTTCTCTGATTTCACGATCATATTTCTGGATCTCGTCGCTCTTTACAAGCCGGATGATCTTTTTTGCTTCCGCTTCTATGTACTGATCAAAGGCTTCCTCCCCTTGATCGAGATAATCAGGATAATTGCTCATATCGCCCCACTGGTACTCCGTCACAATGGAGGGCGGTGTAAAAGAATTTGCAGGTTCCAGCAGGATTGTCTTAATCATACCATGCTTGGAGCAGAGCGCAATGGAAAGCTCGTCCCTGCAAACCGATTCTTCTCTTGCAGAATAGCTGGACAAAAAAGCAATTACGCTGTTGCTTCCGATGATGCCCGTTGTAATTTTATTTCTCCAGTGCGAATCACGTGGGATCTTATCTGTATCAATCCACACATCCATCGTCTTGTCAAGAGATTCGATCTTTTTTGCGAGCCTGTATACCACTTCGCTGTGATTATCGTGACCATAGCTGAAAAACAACTTCATAAGCAGCCCCTCCTCGGGGATATTATACTACATTTTATTCCAAAAGTCAACATTTCTTTTACATTTTCAACAATCCGATCTTCCCTCTGTTTTGAAAAACGGCAAATTCTACAATTGCAGCCCGATAGTTCCTTTGATATGCCCTACAAGATTGTAAGAACGCTTTGATATACTTCAAGTTAGAACTTGTCTTCACAAGAAATATATGTGGATTTTCGAGCATAATTTTGTTGCAGACAAGGCAAAAATACTTGCCGGGCTATCGACCGGCAAGTATTTTTTACGCAGGATGCAGCAAAATTTTTCAAAAAGATACGTAGATATTCTAAAAATTGTCACGGAGCAGAACGGGCACCTGAACCTGCGGTGCAATCCGGAGGGAAATACATTTTCCCTGCTGCTGTTTCGGGAAGCTCGTCCGTAAAGTTTCGTCGATTTTCCGTTTGCTTCATATTGTTACAGGTTATATCTGTTCCAAATCCTTGTACATTTCAAGCGCTGGACTTTTATCCCCCACGTACCAATAGTCACAGCAATCGCCGCCAAGTGCCTCTGTCTGCGTGCGAACCAGACGGGCATGCATGACTTCGGCAAGATAGTGATCGGTTTTACAAAGATACGGCAGCAGTGCTTCATAGCCGTGTTCTTTCGCACGTTTGGCAATGGGACAGCCAATCAGGTGAAAGCAAAATCCCTCAGTACGGTGATCAGGATTGAGCACAACACGCCAGCTATCCATCCATTCGCCACGTTCCCGATGCATTTTCTGCATTTTTTGATATTTCCTATACGTTTTTTCAAACAGCTTATACGGCCATTTCTGCCGATTGCCATCGACAAATTTTCCGAGGAATTTCATTTTATCTACGGCACGGCGCTTGATTTCAAGCAACGCCTTTCCGTCAAGCTGGTGTTCGCTCGCCTCGTAGAATGCGAGAATTGTAAACCAGTCAAGCATGTTTTTTGCCATCATATTTTTGCCAAGATCGGGCACCTCTCTCATCAATGCAAGATAGTACTTCTCGGCTTTCGCAAAAATCTGCTCGGAATCCTTTGCATATTTCTCCCGACAATATTGCTCATACGGTTTCGCATAGGATGACTTTGCATATGCTCTTTTCATATCAACATCCCGCTTTCTTTCAAAAAATCAATGTGATGAGTCCGCCTACGACTGCCGCTCCTGCGAACCAGACAAGCGCCATGATGCTTCTCTTGATCAGCACCTGCCGCCAAGTCTGCACAAACGGCACATCCTCCAGCCCCGGCAGCACCCAGAACCGGCTGTGCCCGACCCATAGCTTATCGATCACAACGCCATCATAAATATTCATCACCTCAAGAAACAACAGCGCCTGCCAATAAGCTGCATTAAAGGTGGAAATGCCATTCCATACACGGATAATCAGGACAAGTGCGACAAGCATCACAAGACAAAACGTCGTCATAAACCATTTTCGTTTTCGCTCCACAGTTTTTCGGTCGGTCAGTCCCAGCGCAATGGCACGTTCCTGTACCTCTTTTGGATAGAAATACAGCCCATTCACTGCTCCGCCAATCACGAAGATCTTCACCATTCCGGTAAACAGCAGGCAATAGAGCAGCAATTGCAGTACGATCATATTTGTTTCCTCCCCAGTTTGTGTATCAGGCGGGTGTAGGAGATACCAAGCAGCGTGCACATCACCGCATAGACAGCGAGAAGCACACACAAAATCCCAAACCACCCGCTGATTTTGATGGTCAACCACAAAAGCACAACAGCGGCAAGCCAGCTGAGCACACTGCCCCAAAGCATGGGACGGCGGATGGTCTTGCAGATGGCAAGTTCCTCCTCCGGTGTGTAGAGCTGAAAATCATGCACACTGCGAAAGATCGCCCAAAAGGAATATCGGGAAGCAAACTCGATTCCCGCTGCGGCAAGACTGCGCTTGAGTTCCTCCACCGCTGCATTATCCTTGCCCCGAAGATAGCATATGCGAAAGGTATACGCATCATGTTTGCAAGGCTCAAATGTCCAGATCCCCTCTACAAGGCTTGTTGCAGCCCAACCTTCATGGCACATTTTCGCCATATACGCCTCATCTGCCTTGTGATTCAGGGTATAGTTCAATTTTTTCACTGCAATCCCTACTTTTCTAAAACAAGGTAACGATTCCAGCGGCAATCGCAGCAGCCACAGCAAACAGAGGAATTCCTCTTACAAATGACCCGATGTGCTTCTCGGGATTCTGATAATATTTTTTCTCCGGCAGAAATGAGAAGCGGATGCGTTTGATACTGCGCCACCAAAGGAGATCAATTACGATAAGGTCAAAAAGTCCAAGCCCCTCACCGAATGCAAGAAAGTACCAAAATGCCGACCGGTAACCTTTCAAACCAAGCGTGTATTTCAGGACGATGCCCAAAATAGAAAATACAACGGCAAAAAGGAGAAGATTGCTGAGCAAGATCATCGCCATAGACTTTTCTTTCGGAACATCCTTTGCAAGATGCGGGTTGTTTCGCACACGGTTCTGCACTTCTTCGGGATAGGAGCGGAGGCCACTGAGATTTTTCCTGTCCGTACCTGTCATGAGGAAGCAAACGCCCCAGTACAGAAAATAAAACACGACAGCAACGAGAATTTTCATATGCTTATGCTCCTATTGTACGTAAAAACTCGTGAATGGTCTGGATATAGGCATCCGTTTTCAACACGGTGGAAAGATGTCCGCCGGAAACATAGGAAATCTTCGGGTTGTGCATCAGCCGGATGAGATCCTCCTGCATTTTCCCTGAGAAAAAGTCCTGATCTGGCAGAATCAACAGGATTTTTCCCTGAAGTGCTGCAAAATCTGCCGCTGTTACGGGCGTCTGATTCATAAGGTCTGCAAGAAGTCCTGAGATGTGCACATCCTTTTCCTGCTTGTAATCCTTGAAAATGGTTTCAAACATGTCCTGCGCATAGGCGATCTCTTCCGCACTTTCGTTGCGGATGTGGCTCATTCCCGCTTTTATCAGCTTTGGCTTCAGCTTTTCATAATTGCAGCGCTTCATATACCACAGCATCAGCGGCGCAAAACGGTATTTCTGCTTCAGGATTTTCAGCGTATTGGCATCCATTCCGCCGGTTGAGATCAGAACCAGTCCGCCAACCTCATTGGGATACTTTTGCGTATAGATCTGTGCGACCATACCGCCGTCGCTTGCACCGACAAAGATGGGATCTTCGACGCCCAGCTTCTGAAAGAACGCATGCATCCCTACGACCAGCTCCTGATTGGTGCGCAGTTCCTGCGGATAATCAAACAGAAGCACACGATAGGCATCGGACAGTTTATCCACATAGTCCATCCACATTTCCAGCGTATTCATTCCGCCGTTTAAGAATACCAGCAATTTTCCGTTCTCATTCCCTCTCAGGAGATAGCGAAACTTTGCGCCGTCCACCGTGACATTCTCACAGGGATGCGTTGCTGCAAATGATTTTAATTTTTCCAAATACAACATCATTGCTTTTTCCTCCACACTTACTGAAATCTACTCATTTTCCGCTGCCGGCACTGCCGAAATTCTTCTTGTGATATCCGCAGTCGCAGTACGGACCTCCGGAGGCAAGCGTGTATTCCCGCACGAAATTCGTCACGCCACCCGCCTCACTCATGGTATAGTCGAGATGACATAGTGCCGGAGTGAGATCATACAATCCCAGCTTTTTCATCAAAACGCAGATACCGCATTTGGTAAAGCGCCCCTCATAACCGCTGCCGTCGGGGTACTCATAAAACTCCATATTCCAAGAGTACGGATTGCGGTCGGCGGCTTTCAGTGCAGCTGTGGATTTCATTCCGGCGATATCCTTTTCGGTGAACTTCTTTCTCCCGCTCTTGCGGCAGAACCACCGCATCAGCTTTGTCATCATGGCGTCTGCGTAGTATTCCGTCAGTTTCTCCACATCCGGCCGTTCCGGCATGGACAGAACGAATGCGCCCAGCATTGCAGTATTGACAACATTCATCTTGAAACGATCCGCCTTTTCAAACTCCGGCAGCTCACGGATAATCTCCTGATATTTTGGCTTTGCGTGTTTGGTGATGGCTTTTGCCGTTTGCACATCGTAACCGAATGTGGCTGTCAGCTGTTTCTGAAACGATCCGGCAAACAGCGCCCACATTCCCAGTGGCATCCCCATGTATTTCATTCTGCATTCCCCCATTTTTCAAGAACCACGATCTTGTTGGAAATATTCCGCACAAATGGGATCTTCTCCAGCAGCTTGTAAATCGGCAGAAATGCTGCCATACCCTCGGTCAGGGAATGTTCCTCAGCAAACCGAAAGTCCGGCAAAAGCGCTGCCAATGCCTTTCCGCTCTTTATGCCCCATGTGAATTTTGCACGGCTGCCCTCAATGGACTTCTCCTTGAATCGTTTTGCAACAGCCGGATTCATGATCTCAACCGCTACAGCAGCTTTTTCAAACCGTTTTGAGATCACCGCAAAAATTTGCTTCACATCTGCATCGGACAGGTACATGGTCAGACCCTCGATGATTACCAGTGCCGGCATATCCTGCTCTGTGATTTTGCTGCCCCAGTCATCCATGGCAGACATGGCAATCTGCGAAATCGTGCCGTTCTCCGGCAGCAGCTGTTCCCGCACAGCAATCGTCTGCGGCAAATCCAAGTTGTACCAGTGCGAATACCCCTGCATGCGATAGCATCGGGTATCCAGTCCGCAGGCGATGTTGACGACTACTGCACCGGCATTTTTGGCGAGCCATGCCCCCACCAGCTGGTCGAGCACCAGTGTGCGGGCGATGACACCGCTGTGCATGGCGGAATCCTTGTCCGCAAGGGAAAAATCATAGTGGAGTTTGCCAATGATCTCCTCCGCTTTTTTGTCTTGAATCACGCCACGCCCTGCGCTCTCCTTGGCACGGGCATATACCGTTTGCAGCATGGTTTCCGGCACGCCGGAAAGTGTTATTGTTTCAGCCATATCAATGCAACGCTCCCTTTCCATCTCTATAGTTAGAGAATGCTAACCACAACCCATTGAAAAAGCCGCACGAAAGCAGCGGTTCATAGAGTTGTGAATTTCAATTACTTCTATTATACCATATTACCACTGCAATTACAACCATTTTCAACAAGAAATTCACGTGTCCCCCGCTGCAAAACAAACAGCCCGGAATCCTATTGCGGAATTCCGAGCTGTTTTCTTTGAGATACCGTGAAAAAACGCTAATCGTTCAGCAGTCCCACCACGACCTGCCGCTGCGTTCCGTCATCGGTGCAGGTGATGATGGTGATTCTGTCATCGCCGAAATCGTCAAGCACCCAGACGTCATCCGGATCAACGATTTTGCTTTCAGTCACAGTGTAATGATACGCCTGCTTTTGCTTGTCATACAGCGTGATCTCCATGCCGATCTCGACGTTTTTCAGGTTGTTGAAATATTCTTTGTACAGTGTGCTACTGTGTCCGGCAATGCAATAATTGCCCTCGCCGAAGTCCCCGCTGTCCTTGAAATGCCCTGTCGCTTTGGAAAGCGTTTCGTTATCAGTGCCCTCTAAAATAGGGGCTTTGATGTCTAGATCTGCAATTTCCACAACAGGATTATTATCGAGCAATATCTTCTTTTGGTAAAGTCGATAGCACTTTCGGACACCGAAAAATCCAAGGATGCTGACACCAATCAGAACTGCAATGAGTCCTGAGAGAAACATCGCCCACTGCTTTTTGGTCTTACGCATCTTCTTTACGCTTGAGGACACCCGACGCCTTTACTGCACCGAATCCGAAACCCATGAACAGTACTGCGCCCACGCACAGAAACCAGTTTGTCATGGAGTTGTTTCCGGTCTGGGGCAGGTTGACTTCCGTGTTGGAGGAGTCCGTGCCGGTACCGGTCTTCGGGTCAACGGTGTAAATATCCAGCACATTTCCGTTTTCGTCGGTCAGCGTGATCTTGCAAGTATTCTCCGAACGTGCAGTGATTTCTGCATTCGCAGGTGTGATGCCCGCCTTTTTCTGGTAGTCGCTGATCGCCCAGCTGCAAAGATCTTCATCTGCAATGTTGGTCACGCTCGTGGTATCCGATGTTGTGGTCAGCGTGGTTTCTGCGGTTTCGGATTCGGCGGTGTGTGTCGTCGGTGTTGTGGAGGTTTCTGTGCTGGATTCTGTTATGGAAGAAGTGGGATTTGTAGTTGCGGAAAATGTTTCGCTGGTGGCAGTCGTTGCCTTGGTCGTGGAAGTCGTTCCGCTTGTTGTCGTCGTTGTCTTGGTTGCGGAGGTTGTTCCGCTGGTTGTCGTCGTTGCCTTGGTTGTGGAAGTCGTTCCGCTGGTGGCTGTTGTTGCCTTGGTTGCGGAAGTCGTTTCGCTGGTGGTCGTCGTTGCCTTGGTCGTTGCAGTTGTTTCGTTTGCAGTAGTCGTCGTTGTTGTCGTGGTGGTAGTAGTTGTTGTGGTAGTTGTGGTCTGTGCATTTACGACAACCGTGCCGGTCACAACGTTGTAATTGTCGCTGTCCTCCGGGGTAAACTCCCACATCAGGTTGTTTTCACCGGCAGCCAGTGCTTTGATCTCGCTAATAATTTTTGCCAGACCCTTGGTACTGTTTCCGCTGAGAATCAGCTTCAGCTCGCTCACAAGGTCGCCCTCGGTGTGGGTATCGCCGTCCACGGTCACTTCAACCGTCGGGTTCGCCTTGGCAATGCAGAAGGTCAGTTCCATTCCCTTGGTTGCGCCGTTTTTCGCTGTCAGCAGCAGCTTCGTCTGTACCTTTTCGGCAGCCTTTTCCGGTGTGCCGGAAAGCACGCCATCCTCTGTCAGCGTCAAGCCCTCCGGCAGAGTGCCGTCCTCGTCCAATGCAAACTGAATGCTGCCTAGGACATCAAGGTTTTCCACAAACAGAGTCAGATCCAGCGGTGCGATTTCCTGCTGATAAGTCAGTTTCATGGTGTCGCTCACACCCTCAGAGAGCACGATCTCCACCGGCACTTTCTTGACGGTGATCGCAGTGTCACCAGTCAGCGTATCGCTTTCGGCAAGCTGTTCCCCGCCCTTGAAATACTGGTAGACGTACGCCTTATCCGGAGATTCCTCCAGCTTGTCGCCGGAATTGTGGTAGGAAGTCTTCGTTTTCGCATCCTCACCGAAGCTCTCGTCATAGGTCAGTTCCAGACGGCAAACCTGCTTGGAATCGGCATTCAGCGTGGGGTATTTTTCGGTAGAAAGATTCTGGTAGAAAGCGATATTGGACTGGTCGCCGTTCAGCAGATAGCAGACTTCGCCGCTTTGGAACTGTTCGGCGGTTTTGACAGTTGTGCCGCCCAAATCATCGGTTTCACTGTCAGCGAGGTAATAGCAGTTTGCAATCGTTTCCTGATTTCCGCCAGTTATCCCGCCAACTTCGCTTGTGCCCACAATGGTTCCGATGCTGTAGCAGTTTGCAATTGTCCTATAATTACAGCCAGCTATCCCGCCAATATAGGCGTTGCCCTTTACCGTGCCGGCATCATAACAGTTTTGGATAGTTCCGATATTTTCTCCGCAGATACCGGAAACATTCTTGTCCCCGCTGAAATAGGAATTTTCCAGACCGACATTCCGGATTTCGCTGCCTTTAGCCACACCGAAAATGCCAATATATGACGCCGTGCTGTCATTCAAATAAAGCCCCCGAATGACGTGTCCCTGTCCGTCAAATGTCCCGCTGTAAATCTTAGAATTATCACAGCCAATTGGTGTCCATGTTCTCCAATCATTTTCGCTCGTGCCGTCATAAGCTGCAAGATTCCCTTCGTTTACAGTAATGTCCGCAGTGAGAACAGCATTGAGCGAATCTTTCCCGCTGTTTACCTCCGCAGAGAACCAGTACAGCTGCCCGGCGCTGGAAATCTCGTATGTACCGTCGCCATCGCGATCCTCTGCCGGCTGATAGTGGGTGGTGTCGTTCTGGCAGAAACCGTTGGCATCAAAGTCGTGCTGCATAATCGTCACCGAATCCGCCCGGTCTTCAAAATCATCCTTTGTCAGTGCCGTACCGCAGACAACAGTAATCGCCAGTGAATCAGAGCAGTCCTCAAACACACCGCCTCCGATGCTGGTCACGCTGTTCGGAATCGTCATACGCTCTAAGCTCGTGCAGCCGGCAAACACACCATGTCCGATTCTGGTAACACGATCTGGAATTGTCACATGTTTCAAGCCAGTACATTGATAAAAAGAATAGCTATCGATATTTGTAACACTGCTCGGAATCGTAATACTCTCTAAACTGCTGCACTCCCGAAATGTTCCATTTCTGATATCTGTAATACCTTCCGGAATTTCAACGCTGGCTAAACTGCTGCACCATATAAATGCATCTTCCCCGATATCCGTAACACTCTCCGGAATTGTGATGCTTGTTAAGGCCGTACACATCTGAAATGCGGAAGTTCCGATACTTTTTACACTGTTTGGGATTGTCACACGCTCCAAATTCGTGCAGCTTTGAAAGGCAGAAGTTCCTATGGTATCGACACTTTCCGGAATTGTAACGCCGGGCAAACTGCTGCAGCAGGCAAATGAAAAACTGCCGATTTCAGTGACGCTATCAGGAATCATGACATCGACTAATCCGCTGCATCCCCAACACATATTCTTTCCGATTCTGGTAACGCCGTCTTCGATCACCAGACTTGTAATATTGGCATCCCCGTATACAGGACTTTTATCATTATAAGCGTAATCTCTCATTGCGCCTGTACCGCTGATGGTCAGTGCTCCGTTGTCATACAGTGTCCAAACCAGACCGTCATCTTCTGTTTTTGTCCACGTCACTGCGCCCGTATTCCCTGCATCCGCATTCTCCGCATTCGCAGCAATCTCCCACCGGATATTTTGCAGCGTTCCGCTCGGGAAATACAGCAGCGTTCCCGCTGCCATGACCGCTGCCGACGAAAGGGCAGCCAGCCGTTTCCACTGTTTCTTCACAATATGCCTCCTTTTTGTTTGAGGTGTGTCACACACCTGCGATATCTCTATTATATCACACCCGTCCGTTTGGTGTCAAGAAAAAATCAAACATTCGGCAGAGATTGTACAACAAATCATAACATTTCAGCATTCTCGATAAACGGACAGCAAAAACGAGGAACAGGCGGTTAATGCCTGCTCCTCGTACTGGGGTTGCGGGATATGAAGCTCACTGTTTGTGTGCTGAAGAAATATCAAAGGTCCAAAATGAAAGCGGGGCGAATATAATACTCTGCTCTCCTTCCTATATAACCGAATCTGTCTCCCCATATACCTCCAGCATATACTACATCAATACAGTTGCTATCATATTGAGAACGAAGAGACCAATTTCTAGAACAATTTCTTTCATTTGACGTCATCCAATTTTCAGCTTCCTCTTTGCTCAAGAGAAAAATATCCGTTTTCTGCCCGTCTATGATGGTGTTGATGATGCGCTTTCTCTCTTCTGCACGAAACGCCTGCTGAAAAAATTCCCTGTTTAGGTATGCTCTGATGTCACTGTCAGGCCAGTCACGGTTCTTGGAATCAAATTCCCTTTGGAAAAGGCCGTCTTTGCTGATGACAACCGAGCCCAGCTTGCTCTCTTTCAGGACGATCCACTGGATGGGCTTTCCGTCCCAGGTACCGAGCGTAACAATACGTTTTGACATAATCGACTCCTTTCTCACTCTCCCAGATGCACACGAACCACACCCGCAGGATCTGCGGAGGGTTCTCCCTCGGAAATACAATATTCAATGTCCTCCGGCGCATCTTCCACGCAGCGAATGAAAACATCTGCGTTATCGCTGGTATATGGCAGCCGGCAGCGCTTGTTGTAAATGCCGGTTTCGTCGATAGACATCTTGGCTGCGTTCGGCAGAGAGGTATAGTAAATTTCGAAATCCTCTACGCTCGCATCGGTCAGGCACACCCACTGTCCATAGGCAACCAGTGTTCTGTCCAGCACCATCTTGAATTTTCCACGCTTCTCAATGCCGATGTTAAAGCGGAACTTGGTCTGTTCGTCCGCTTTGATTTCCGAGATCACCTTGATCTTACCGCCCTCACGTCCGGTAATCAGACCATAGGCTACGCCGGTTTTTCCGGTGGGCGCAGTGATGTCATTTTCATCGACTCTGATGCCTTTTTCCCGCTGAATGGCAATGGCTTCCTTTGTGCCGAGGGGCGGGAACAGGTAGAAGTGGCTTCCGCCGGATACCTCCCGAAAGCTGTCGTTGTTCTCCTTGATGTACTTGTCAAACAGCTTTCGGAGAATCGGCGATTTGCTGGAGTTTCCCGCCAGAAAGATCTGAATCTCATTGACGCCGCTTTGCTGCAGCGATTCGTTGCGGAACGCCTTGCAGATAGAGGTGAAAAAGTTCGACACGCCACGTTCGATGCGCTTTTCCAGCACTTCCGCCAGGTTCAGCTGAATGTTTCTGTCCTTGTTTTCGACATAGAGCTTGAAGTTGGATTTCCGCTTTCCCTCCTTGTCAAAGAGATCTACTGTGATCGTGCCGTCATTGATGGGGAATGTGCAGATCTCGTCGTTTCTGAAGATATAGCCATTATAGGAAACGGTTTCCGCATCCTTTGCTGCATTTGATTTCGGAGCAGCGGGGGCGTTTGCGGGCGCAGCAGTCTTGCTGTCAATTCCGATAATCCCCTCCCAGAAAGGGCGAAGCACTTCCATCAGCTGCTTGGTGTTCCGCTTTGCCTCCTGGGAATCGGAGATCAGCATCTCGCTGCCCGGAAAAGCATCGCATTCCTGCGGTTTTGAGAATGAAAATCCCACCGCATCCCCGCTGCTGCCTTTCTTGTCGCCACCGAGAAGATCGGCGTTTGCACGAAATACTTCAAACGCAAGCAGTTCCAGCAGATTTTCGCCGCCGAGATATCTGTCGCCCTCAGAGCCAAAGTGATTGATGACGTAGTCATAGCGCCGTTCTTCACGTTTGCTGTCGTCTGCGCATCTCCACAAGCCGAAATCAAAGTCCGTTGTGCCGCCGCCAAAATCGAAGATGGCGTAAAAAACATTTTCGCCCTCATCCGGCTCAAATCCGTATCCCTGCAATGCTGTAATGGCATACGCAGCCGGTTCGCTCACGCCCTGTCTTACTCTGAATTTTGCCATGATCTCTGCATTTTTCAGAATAGAATCCGGCAGCGATTTTTTCAAACCGATCTCGAAGCTCTTCTGGATTTTTTCCTTTACGGTCTTTTCATAGGTGGTCGGGAACGAGAGAACATAATCCAGATAAATGCCGTTCCGCATATTGTTGATGTACAGACCGAGGTAGTACGCATATAATTCCAAAGGATTGAATGCGCTTTCTTTCAGAGAAGTGAACGGCGACAGCACACGCTCCACGCCTTTTTGGTCGATGATCTTTACACTGCGGTTTTTGTTTCCGCACCACTGCTTGATGTCATAAAAGAACGAATAGAAATTGTCGCTGATCGTGCAGGATTTCAGGTCGTAGTTTGCGGTGTGGGAAACACGGAGATCATCGATGGAGGTTTCCGGTCTGCCGTTTCTGGTGCCGTAGCTCTTGAGAAACTTTTCGAGATCAATGAACTCCATGATCGTCGGATTCTCATAGTGCCGCGCCTCTGCCTTTTTGCTCAGCTGACCGGTGCCCACACGGAGAAGCGTCGTCTTCGCACGGCCGTCCCGTTTGGAAACAATGGTGCTTTTGGTACCAAAGTCAATGCCGATAAGCCCGTCTTCGTGGATATCGGCAGCCGGATTCCGTGCGATCAGCGGCTTTTTCAGAGAAACAAGCACCTGTCCGTCTTCCGCTTTCGGCGCTTCGTCCGACCAGAGTTCCCAATGGCCGGAGTTGACATCCTCCAGGCACTTTTTATCGTAGACCTCCAGATCTGCACGCACTTTGTCGCATGCAAGAAGCCCCGCCGTGTACGTATCGATGAGTTCCGGCGACAGTGTGAAATTGCTTGCAAGTCTTTTGGAAACTTCTATTTCGATCTGTGTCCGGTTCAATCCGAGGATGGTCTGAAGCCGGTCTATCTCTTTCTCTGAGAGGCACTTGGATTTGTCTTCGGTTTCCAGAATGCTCCGATTTTTCAGAAGCTTAATGACCTTTTGAAAGATCTCATAGTCGAGGATCTGATATTTCTGCGTGCGAACTGCGTTCTGAAAATCTACAGAACCAATATCAACAACTCCTACTTGTACAGAATCCCCATCATTCCAATCGGCAAAGCGTTCTGTTTCAACGCAATAAGAACCGTTCTCAAACCCAATCCAATGACCTTCACCGTATTTTTTTCCAGTTTTGATATATTGTAAGATATCAGAAGGACACTTCTTGCCAAACAAATCAACTACGGCTTTTTTGTCCAAATGTTTTCTTTTGAGGTCAAGATAAAATTCCTGTATCGTTCCCTTTTCGAGTATGACGGCAACTCTTTTTTCTGTATAGTAGTATGCTGTTGTCTTTCCGCATAAAAAACAGATGCTGTCCTTTTGGAAATATTTTTTCTCCATTTCACGATAATTTTCGTATAGCATCTCCCGCAGTGTTTTGTAAAGCTCCGCATGAAGCACATTTTCCAAGACATTGTCCCGCAAAACGACCTTGTCCACCTGTCTGGTGGTTTCTACTTCTGCCACGGTTCTATTCCCCCTTGTCGTAAATTTTCAGTCTTTCGCACATTTCGTCAATAAACGGTGTCGTCTCCAAAATTTTTCGTTCCGCTTCGGCGGGTGCGGTTTCCGCATGCCGGTATTTCGCCGTGAGATTCACAATTCCAGTTGTTTCCGCCTTTCGGAATGCGCCTGCTTTGGCAATGCACACACCGTTTTCATTGGAAATCTGCGTGGGCTTTGTAATGGGCAGCAGATGCACGGCATCCTGTATCGTGTATCTGTTCCATACGCCGGATTCGTCCGCACATTCCCGATGCAGCAGCTCCTCCGAAATCGTTGGAGCGTCGTCGTATACCAGACAAAAATCGGTTTGGCTGGTCTTTAGGAAACCGGCGTAATCCTGCCACTTTTCCCAAAAGTCCTCCGTATAGCCGGTAAAGCAGTTCCCGCCAAATTTCATGACTTCAAACCGGTTGTCTTTGCTGAGCACGGCGGCAATTTTGTTTTTTTCGATCCAGAAGAGACAATGACATATTTTCATTCTTTATTCCCCAATACTGAAAGTTTCATTGACTTTTTCATTCATTTGATAGAGGTTCTTGCCGATGTCGCTGTCGCTGATGCCCGGAGTGATCTCCCGCATCGCATTCGACAGAGCGTCTTTCACATTCTTAAATGTTTCGAGATTGACGGAGCACCCGTGGAGATAGTCCGAAAATTCTTTCATTCCCATGCCGTTTGCCTGCAAGTACTTGTTGTACACCACAAAGTCAGACGGAGAGAGAATGTCCTTGATCTTGGCAAGATCGGAGAGAATTTCCGCAGTGATCCCAACAAGTTCCGGACTTTTCAATCCGTCTGTGTCAAAACCAAGCTTTTCATTGCAGGCTTTCGCATAGAGATAAGCGCCCGTTGCACGATAGGCGGATTTTTCATCCGGCGACATCTTGTCAAGCTTTTCTTTGTCCTCGTTGGAAATCTTAATGTCCTGCTGCAAGTGCTTGATATATTCCTCGGTGGAATCAAAGTCCTCCGGTTTGGATTCCTTATCCTTTTCCGCCTTGAATGCAAGCTCCTCCGGCTCATCCCTTTCTTTTTCCTTCATTCCGAGCGATTCGGCAATTTTGCACACAACCCCGACGACCAGCAGGATCGCAGCCGCAATGTTCGGGCCGGGAAGTGCAAGCCCGATCTTGCCGATAAATGAAGAGATCGCTCCGCCGAGAAATGTTCCGCCAAGTGCGCCGCCGATTCCCCTGCAAATACTGCTGACACAGCTGCAAACGCTATGAAACGCACCGCTAAGTGCACCGCAAACAGAACTAAAAATACCCATGATTATCAAACTCCTTTTTTATTTTTGTAATGCGGGAATCGGAATCCCGTTTCTTAGAGCTTGTGTTCGTAGGAAATATATGCGGATTTTCGAGCAAATTTTTT